>Ga0157363_1002344_pt1 | contig 16651 bp, 6 predicted proteins | sample AttsexASBM1_FD_111477 | JGI IMG/M metagenome (GOLD analysis project Ga0157363, IMG submission 111477) | Fungus gardens microbial communities from leaf cutter ant in Ribeirão Preto, State of São Paulo, Brazil - Atta sexdens ASBM1 | ecosystem: Host-associated > Fungi > Mycelium > Unclassified ... | reverse complement strand
GTGTAAGATAATCGTAGATACTTTTGCATTATGCATTTCAGTTAAATTCTTGAATGAAATGTAAAATTGCAAGAGATTTAAGGAATTAAGAGCCTTCTTCAAATTATGTGAAAACACTGATCGAGATACGGTGTGTTTGCGTAAGATTTACAGATTAATTCCATTTCTTTGGAGAAGTCGTTATAGGAAAACTAATACCTCTCTTACTCTCTGACGACAGATAAATACGAGTTAACTATAATACAAGGTTTCCCTCGAAGCCGCGGTACATACTACACTATCCATCTTGATTTAAAATCGCATTTGACCATCTGCAGTGTTACTAAATCAATATGGCTTCACATGTGCACACGGTTTTCCACATTACATATTATACATGTGTATCGTATTATACTTTGTGTGTCGCTAATACGCTTTAATCCTTCATAATGCCATATTAACTGCGCGTGCATGCATACGATACGATCGCTAAATACTAATTTAATGTAAATTAATTTGATACACCGCCAAGAGCAATTTTCCTGACGAGAGAGAAGTACGTCATGATAGAGACTCGGTAAACATTTTACAAAGTAGACAGAGGCACACATAACTGACAACAGGGATGGGTAATGCGAACTAATGCTACCTGCCACGTATAATACAGGAACTTATGGATATGGCGAAGCCAGAGCTACGCTGAGAGACGGATGCCCACTTTCACGCCTCATTTACGCGGGTATGTCCCGGAGGTACTTCGCGCATTTTTGTCCCCGTTCCCCTCCCCCCTCCCCCACCCCTCCTCTTTCTTCCCGCCGTTAAACAAGATTCCTCGGCGAGAATTCGGTACGAGAATCCCGACTTATTTATTTTGAGCGCTATCCATCCCAGCGTAATTCGCCTCGCAACTTTCTATATTAAATATTTCAGTAAATAAGCTTTCGAGAGCCCTAAAGGCGCATTTGAGGTGAAAAGCGAGCTCGGAGTTTAATTCATCAGAAACTCTCTAACTTTCGATCGCATTCTTATGTGTACGCGAGAGATCGATCATTCCATAAAAGCAAAGTTAATCCAATGCCGCCTACTTCCTATACCATATGCACACACACACACACACGCACGCACACGCACACACATATATATATATATACATATACACGATAGAGCCTTGCAATGTGCTCATATTTCACTGGAGCTTACGATACAGCTTACGATTACAAAAGTCCGTGGTATCGAAGGCATTGAGCGAAGGATTAAGCAAGTCGATATTTCTTTCCTATGCACAGCACACAGCGATACTGTCCACGGTACTCACGAGTGGTAAAACTGTGGTCCCACCAGTCAGTTCGGCAGAGATACGCTTTGAGATCGTCGGCAGTTCGTGCGACGATCACGACGGGCGGTGCGACCAATGTCCTTATGCTTAGGAACACGCTGAACGTCAGGACGATGATACCGAGCCGTTTCAGCAGGCTCGCGTCTGTTATTTTTACGGCCTTTGCCGATTTCACTCGGAAGATCACGGATATTCTGCAAGCAAAACGTAAGCGGATCTCATCGGATCCATTTTTTTATCTGATAGACTGAATTCTAGTTTTGTTTCTTTTCTTTTTGTTTTTTTTGACTGACTGAGCCTTTGCAGTCAGATGAGAGAATTTATGAGTTTAATGTTAACACCAGGAATTAACCAGTATTTTGTATAAATTTAAATAGGTTTATTAATATTCTATGGGCGTTTGTGTAACGTTTAACTTCAACGGCACCGTTTATTTTTTTCAATGGTAACAAACGAGTTAGTTATAAATATTGTATGAATCCCAATAAATCTTTACACACACAAAAATCACATGAACGTTATAAAAATTATAGTAGTACTACAAAAATTACACTTTTCAGTTATTTTCTTTATTTTTAAATTTGCGCTTTGAAGCCCAACCAAAGAAGTCATGAAATAATCAAAATGTAATTAAAATAAAACTTGATGATTGCAGCTTTATGAAAGAGTAAGAGAAAAGTTTTGAACTCGTTACGCACATCGTAAAAAGGAAATGAGGAGGGAACGTGAAGATAAATAAATGATATAACAAATAAAAAGAATAAATATAATTATTATATAATTATCATTGTGACAATAAAAGTTCGACTGGAGAACGATGCTCTTGTTTACGGAACGAATAAGGAAAATAGTCACGAAACGAGCGAAATGTAATGTCATCAAGAAGTGAAGCACACTTACCGCCACGTTTTGAGCATAAGTGCCCCGTATGTGAGAGAAAAGCCAATTTCTCGTAGCCATACGCGCACAGTGCACGTGATGATGTTTGGCCTGGGATACATAACTATAGTCTGCAACAAGCAATGACATATTTTGCAAAGTGATACTGCATAACCAATTTTCAACAATTATGCGTGTTATACATCTGTATTATATATCTGTACCGGGTACTCGTCCCATTTCTATTAATCATGTAAATTTTAACAACATTATTTCGATAAATTACCTCGTTACAACGTTGACGCTTCCCGGCATATGTAATTACGTAATTAGAATATAATATTTAAAGCACTTTAGATACACGCCTTTGAAACTGTGACGAGAGAACACTCATCGAATCGCCGTCTATGCGCGTATATTATTTATGTATTAGCTAGAGGATATATCGGATGTGGATATTTATAACGAAATTCACCCCATTAACTAATATCTAAATAATTCATGTTTAACATAGCAAATACGAAAATGATATATTATGATACATCGAGTGCGTATTATGATAGAAAAGCAAAATATAACTGTATTTATTAAAATATTATCACACATTTAATGTATGCCTCGATACATCAATTTATAAATGACTATTTTACTTTTGTTTATCGAATTTTTAAACGCTAGTTTTTTATTTATGTTCTCCAAGATGACGAAACAAATAAAAAAGGAATAAAGATGAAAAAAGTTTTTTTTTTTCTTTTGTTACTCTAACTAAAGTTATTTTGAGATATTTATAAGAATGTTTTACCGTGTATCAATATTATAAAAAAAAAAACATTCATAGAAATAATATTCGAATAATATTGAAAAATCCGCTATGAAAAGTATAGGGAGAATACAGAGCGAAAAAAGAAAACAGAATTCTTGCTGAACGAGCACTTTGAAGCGATTTTTCTCTTGTGTAACACAACGCTCTGACATCGCATAAACTTCCAGACTCTAGCACGAATTCATAGACATGTTAAAAATCTCACAAACTAATGATTATCGCAGAGAAAAATAGGATAGCAGAGAAAAATTGTTAAAAAATATAAAATAAATATTAATAATAACAGAATATACAGAGGATAGTTTTACATAAATATATATTTTGTTACGTATACCTGAATCTATTGAAGATATGTCTATATATGAAAACTGAATAAAGGTACGCGCATAATAAAAAATATAATAAATTCCTTTCTCGTAAAGCAAGTAAGTCGTAATTTTTTTCTTTCACGTTCGAAAATTAAGCTCAAATTCCCGGAAATATTATAAAATTACAAATTCAAAATACAGAATTCTATCTTAATCAGAGGCCACAGACGGAAGTGGGAACAATGAGAAATTACAGACAGCTCGCACGCACCGCAAAATTCGACGGTGGTTTCCATCCGACTTTCCAAGCTGTATCGTGCAATTTATACCGGTAGCTTTCACTCTTGGCGAGATATAATACCGAAGTTTAGTGAGAAACGGAAGAGCTTCCATAAGCGGGCAAATGACGTCCCATTAAGAATAGTACTCTGAATTTAAGCGAAGCCATCCGGGAGTTCGTACCTCGTAAGAGCAAACATTATGTACGTAGGCACGTTTCCATCTCGACGAGTGACGAGCTACCAACTTGGAGCATTCGAAATGTCTGCTGCGCACCTTGATACTAACCCCTTCACGGCCATGCCATTACTCCAGCGAAAGAAAAATCACGTCGTCGCCATTCTAACGGAGAGAGTCACGTTGCACGACGCTTACACGTGGCGTCCATGGCTTGATACTCGCGCAAATCCGTCTGCGAGCATCTGTGCGCGCGTTTAAGTATGTTATATCACGTTTAGACATCATGTGGGAAAGAATATTATTATACTTTAGAGAGAGAGAGAGAGAGAGAGAGAGAGAGAGAGAGAATTCGCACTGCTGCATTTCTGCTTTCCATCCTTTCCAGGCAGACTGTGCCAACTATAGATTTAATTTTTGTTGATCCGAACCACGCGGGATTACAGAACTTACTGGGAACATACTTGTTGTCACTTTGGCTAAACTTTCGTAGTAAATTCTACAATTCCTGGAGATGTTGTATATTGTACACAACTTTAGTGCAAGTGAGTGTCACATAACTACTTTCCAGTACAAACACCTCTCGTAAACAGCGAATGCCTGCGCCAGTTTCCGTTTAATTACTGCAGTTGAAAGTTTATCATTTAATAGTTTTACAGTGAAACGTATACATAAAACAATTCTTGTCTTGATGCGATTGTTAGAATTGATGAATTTACTGACTTATATAATATATATATATATATATATATATATATATATATACATACATATATACAATTATATATTAATAATACGAAATAAACAATACCGTTCTCTTATTTTAAAAGTGACAAAACTCAAAAGATTAAATTTTCCAGAAAAGGAGTAAAATTTTTTTTCAATTTGACTGAAATTACTGATAAGAAAATTACTCAATCAATCTCTCTCTCTCTCTCTCTGCAAAAAGAATATATTCCTAATATAATCAAATATTATTTTCATTTCATAATCCTTAAAAACTATTTTTTTTATTGTAACGAATTTGACAAGTTTTTATAAAATTAAGTTATAGTTTACTTTCAATATAATTGAGGATAATTATAATTGAGGATTTGTCTAACTCATTCACATAATAACTCGAAAATTACATTTTTTTCAGTGACGTCACTTTTCAAAGTAAAGAAGTAATATTATTTATTTCGTATAATGATGTTGGAAGAAAATCTCTAGAAACATTTCAATTATTTTCTGCTTCAAAATTCTTTTAAAAATATTAAAAAAAGGTTGCTCGAAGAAACCTTTTTTGTATAAGGAAAATAAATCTGAAACGAACATAGCGGTGAATGTAAAAAATTCATTTACTTCAGCGTTGCAAGAACGAATTTAATCGTTTTTCTGTACTTTTGAAATAAAACGATTGCGTTCTTCAGCGCGGTATAACAGCTAGACCATCTCAATTTTTACGTAAAATATTCTAATGATGTAACCACATCATTTACAACGCGGCGTGATGGAAATTATCAAGCTAAATTAAATGTCTCATGAATCGTTAATTAAGCATTTCGTGGATTGCTACTTGCGTTGACTTAAACGGATATCCTAGGTCGTTCCGTCGAAAGGCGAGAGTGTAGATGCTGCATTTGTGGGAGATCCCTAGAGTTTACGTTTATACAAATGACTTCTCGTCGTCGAGATCCGTTTCGGATTCGATAAAGCAGGTTTGTGAAATGTGATAGAAATTCTGCTATCAACCCGATATATCACGTAAGAACGTGCGCGGAATACGTGTCACAGCAACCGTCACTACGGGTCAAAACTCAGAACAACCCAGAATACGATGTCTGGAATTATTTTATGCTGCTACGTGATCTATGACGCTTGACAACAAGAAAGGGAGAACTTCCATCATGCTGGCTGTAGGAGAGCATGCATCATCCGATAATAATCCGCGTATAATAAGCATAACGATGAATAATAACAAGTGTCATCCCTTCGCTTCTGGCAATGAGACTTGGGACGCTCCATTTCCAATCACTCTGACAACTCTCGAATGAAATCTGATTAACGACTTAATTGCAAAGATCTTCAATTTAGTGCAGATTATATGACTACTTCATAACTCTGGGATATTTCAAAAGTTATCGCGGATCGCGAGAGAAGTCGTAATTACAGTCTGGATAAAAAGCCGATGGATCACGAGATTTTCAGCGCGAGAATTCATGGACCGAGGGGACATGGATATATACGTGTCTCCTCATCTAGACGACATACATTCGGTACGTTTGCTTTAATTAGTAAAGCATGAGGGCCATTAATAGTTGGTGAATACACGATGTTTGCGACCAATGCGCGCAGCGATATCGCGAATTATGCGTTATCATAATTGGCGCATGGGGTGCACGTGCATACATTATAGGGGCGCAGTCGCCGCGACAGATGCGGTAACAACCGGCAGGATGCTGCGATGGCGAGAGAACGGCTTCTGTGAACCGCCGCTCGGTACTCCCGGTAGTACGGGCGTGAGAAGGCTTTGTTATCGGACGACGACGCTACGACCCTCATGAATATGAAACACTCCGGGAAAATGCGGGGCTGAGACGGGACGAGACGAGACGAGGTGAGATGAGGTGAGGTGAGGCGAGGCGCGAGGCGTCGCGCGATATAAGGCTTCTACTTACCGTGCAGTATATGAAGAAGGCCCCCAGAACAATCACGCGCAACAAAACCGGGCTGGCCGCTCGCACCACCTGCAACAAATCATTTCGCTCGTTCATTCACGCGCCGCTGGCCTGTGAACTGGCTGGCGCCGATGGGCAGGGAACTGAACACGCGTAAATAAAATCAGAGTCGCGCGACGAGAGCAACGGGCGGAAGATCGCGTCTCTCCCGTCTGATGACAATGCGATCCGGCAGAAATCGTATCTGTCAAAAACTGACCTCGATCTGCACTTTGGATAAATAGAGACTTTGGAAATGTCAAAAGTTTTCGTCTCTTGAGTTCGTAAATTCCTTAAGATTCTTCGGAATACTTTTGTATCCCGGGGGCTCTGAAAATTTTTATTCTCTTTTCCTTAAACGTTCTTCGATACTTATTTTAATTTAATTTAATTGTTAGCTTGATATTCTGAAAATAAGATATCTCTAAATTAAATGGACAATTTTGCTTTTTTAATTATTTTATTTCCAATACTCGCGGAGATTGTTATGGACGAAACTAATCATCCTTATTTTCAAAGGCAGTACTACAGAGTACGGGGAATTTCTCAAAATAGTATTCCACGTTATCTGTTATTTAAGTTATATCTCCCTTCAAATGCTTTATTTATGTTGCCAACTGCTCCCACAGCATTGTGCTCTCCAAGTTTAAATTCAAAATATACATGTTTGTTATGCACAGATGAATAGAACGGGTATCTAGGCATTCTCGCTGTTCACTTCGATTTATTCTATTCAACAAAATCTGTTTGTTTATTGAGATTGCACTCAAAGGGCATAGTTTACACAATCTGTTTTATTAGAGCGCGTTTGTTTAAAAGCCAGAAAAAGGTGACTGAACAGAAAATTGTATTTACAGCATTGAATAATAAAAAATATTTTTAAATAGATACATGCTAAATATCTCCTATGTACCTTTAAATAGAATATTCATATTTTATTCGATTTTTTTTTTCGTAACGTAATATACCGTAAAAATTTGTCAAAAATACATCGTTTCAAAAAAAGTACACATCGCGAATTGATGAAGAAACTTTAGTAGAGCAAATAAATTATTGTGGACAAAATAGTTTTTATTTTATTAATTTTTTTAAGTATTTCTCGTATCTGTTGGAGATACCATTTTGCGAGTTTACTGCATGTCGGAAGCAAACATCATGATGATATAGTTTGGCAAACACGACCTTTGCGACTATCCTACAATCTGTCCACGAAAATTGCTAAAAAGTCAACTACATACAATTTACATGATATTTTTTGCGGTAATAAAAACTACCGTGGCGCTATCAGGTTGGAATATTTTAGCTTGCTAACGTGCTAGACGATGCAAAAAAGTAAGTTAGTTTACCGGCGTCTTAAAATATGTACACGATGCTTTTTTACCATTAGCAGAATGGCATGTCTGTGGCCGATAAAGAAAAGCGTCATGTAAACCATGCTCTCTTTACTTATAAATTACTGTTTCGTAAAAACAATCTCGTTATGTGTGCGAAACTACAATATTTGTGATATCTGTAAATTTAAATCTTTCAATTGCTTACAACTCATAAATTATTCAACTCTTGCCAACTCCGCTAACGAAGGGAGATCGATATTAATGAAGACGGAATACTTTGCATAATATAATGAAACTCGTAACGATATAATATTTAATGACCAGTCTGCGATATGTTAGACGGACGCCTGTAAGCGCGATACTCGCAGCGTGTTATTACGATACAGTAGTGTATTATTACGATCGCCTACCGCATTCTTAAAGCCGATAACGGATTATAAATGTGCCGCACCTAGTTTCATTCATTTGTGCTTTCATACGATATTCAAGAAACGTGCTGAGGTAAAGGAAAGGTCGTGCGCACATCACGATGAGAAACGCCGCAAAATCCGCCGCAGCGCTAACAGCGAGAGAGAATAATAGCGAATAAAGTGAGTTAAAGTTCGTCCCCTACAACAAAGCTAATTTCCCGTTCGCGTGTTCCGACTGTTTCATTCGCGCTCCGGGACAGACTTATTTGTCGCTTCCGTTTCACCCGGTTTTGCACCGTGTTCCATCTTGTGTGGATGACAAATAAAAAGAGAGAGGATATGAGAGAAAGGACGGGAGGAAAGGAAAGAGTTGGAACCCTCGCTCTTAACCCTCCTAGGGAGTTGCATAGGCTATTAAGTGCTATGAGCAGTAAAGTGCAGTTTCCTTTCTGGCAAAAGGCGATTTGCACGAATTACCGAAGCGGTAAGTCCAGGAAGGACGTACCTGCAGTTCGCGAACTTCGGGAGACGAACGTACTCTGTAACAACCTCTCCAACAAAAAACGATCGTTCCAACTGCTTTAGAGAGTTACGCAACATCCGCGAACTCTTCGAAGCGTATCTTTCTATATCGACTACATAAATTAAAGGTCGATAAATCGTGAGCAATCTGCTTCTTTCCCTTCCTTATTTACAGTGACAATGATTATCTAATTATAATTAAAAATTACAAATTCTCAGAATTTCTAATTGCGTCGGAAGAGCATGAGCAAGCTTGCCAGCTGTGAAATTCCAAACATTATAGTTAATGCGAATGCTGAATACGATAGTGATTGAAATTCATACAATTTATAGTACAAACTTGGGTGTTATTATTGCATGAACTTGAATGTAAACTAGAACAGAATATCGCGGAAGCAACTTGCAACATGAATTAATATAACGGTGCTTCGGATCGTCCGTTAAGAGGTGATTTGTACACGAGATTGATCGTGGAGAATGGCATTTCAATTAGCAAATCCTTGAGGGCTTTCATGATTATTAAAATACACGTGTCTTAAAATACATTGTTTTAATTCTACGAATGCCAAAGCGGATTATTAAAGCGTTAATTTATTAAACTAGTGTTCATCGATTCTTCGATCCTTTCTTTCTTAACAGAGCAATCTTTGAAATGGTAGAGAATATTTGTGTTTCACTTAAAAGAGCTTCGGATAGAGTTAGCGTGAATCCCTTATAATACACACAAGTTCCATTAGTCTGATTTTGAAATAATTCTCGTTATATCCGCAGACGAGGACAATTATTATGACCGTCGGGATATGCTATCTGAATATATACACGCATACATACACAAACAAAACAAACACAAACACACATATATATACACATACCGTCTGGCACTTCATAAGACTGATTACGGTACGATATTAAGCTTGTAAATCGTAACTCGAATATGGATGCTTGCTGGACGACATCAAACGACCGAATTTGCTCGAGCTAAGCTTGCGCGCTTCGCCGTTTATCTTCCAACTCAGATTTATTAATGGGGCCATTAAGGGAAGGAAGAAAGCGATTATTCTGTCCGCCTTTGTCTTGTCATCTAAATCTAATTAAAACATACTTGACTTTAATTGCGTCATACGTAATAAAGGTATTAATCCTACTTTTCTTAATTAGCATGCGATGATAATTTGAAACATTTCGCAATTAATTTTAATAAAATTATTCATCCTTTTCTATTTCAAAAAATTTCTTCTAAAATATTTTTATTATCATATTTATTATTATCGTACACAGGATGCGTATACAACAAAAACATGAGGATCTCTCGTGTGAAAAAATGTCGTAGAATAAAGAACATGGAACAAAATTTTTCACGCACAAGGATTTATCTTCGAGAGGAATAGTTTTGAATCGGAAAATTTATGACGCATTTATTCACCTTCTTTCAGTATATCAAATTGATTAAACAATTTTCATACTTTATTTTTGTTTAACTAATACGAGAATTATACATGGTAATGCACTCCTTGATCCACTTAATACAATACCTTTCCCTTATCTGACATAGGATCGTTTTTTACAAGAGCTTACAGGACATCACGCGCAATTTTAATGCACAGGATTCTCAGAACATGTCGCATGTTTCAGGCTCGGATCTCATCCGAGGAAAATCAAGAGGCAGGGAGCTCTATTCTGTAGGCGACGATGCCTCGGCGTTACCAATTTTAGGATTACGGTGACAGTGTACCATAGCAAATCTGGCCGTTTCTCTCTGAAATTCAACGGGGTGACTCGTCGCAAATTCCGCAAAATTATCATCGAAAGCGCGCACAGCAGAAATCTCCATCACTACCACCTCTTTCTTCTTTAGCTCCTTTTACATCGCGCCGCTTTTAATTAAAACAGATCCTCATTAGAATCATTCTCATTGCTTTTTCGCATTTGCAATTTCGCGATTATCTCGGGTAAGCGGCTGATTTTATGTACGTGGGATGATTTATGCCTTGTCCACCATCTGATACGTATGTACGATTTAAAGCTGCGGCGATATTCTCTGTGTTATAAATATCTAAATATCCCAGCACCGAGAAACTCTCCGAGAAACTTTGTTGAATATTCAGCAACATTAAAAATGCAAGGAACATGTCGCATCCTTACTTCAGAAGTGACATAATTCAAAAAATTTAGTTTCGCGTCTAGAAAAGGAGAAAAAAATGTTTTTTTAATTTGATAAAAAATTATTCACTAATCCAAAAATATCAGCAAAAAGAATATATTTCTTAACATGAACAAATGTCATTTTCATAATCCTCCCTTTTTTAGTCGCGATAATTTTAACGATTTTTTTTTATAATCATTCACCTCTTTAATTATATTGATCTTGACTTCTTTATAAAGTTAAATTAGTTCACTTTTGTTGACAGGATAATATTTATTCAATTCGTTTATGGTAATAATTTGAAAGTTACATTTTTTAAATTGTGTTGCTTTTGAAGTGAGAGAATACGATAAATATAATGTTTATCAAAAACAAAAATCGGATTATGTAAAAGCTTAAAACTAATTAGCTTAATAGGAAATTAATTCAATAATGAAAGAAATTTCCCAATTTTATATTTCTCGAAACATTTCTTAAATATGCGTTGATTCTACTTATTTCGAAATTCTTCCATGGCTTCATTAGTTCCTTTTCAAATGGAGAAATGAAATGCCCAGGTCATTACCGTCGCAAAAACACCAGGAAGCTCACCACGTGCCATTATTGCGTTAATTAGTGTCGGATCCCAGAGTACCTCTTTGATATCCAGAACAAGCCGAACAGCAGCGCTGCGTTTCACCCTCGTTAAAGGCAAAGACTGAGGTGCTATTTCACGAGCCCAAGGGCTCAATGAATGCAGGTGTTGGGAGCTCAGAAAGACTAATTAACACCTCGCGGTCGAAAGGATTCCTCGCATTTTTAATACGAAGACGGCTCTAATTTTATTTGAAGAGTCAGCGACAAAGAAGAAAGAGAAGACCGATAGTCGATATTCAGAATAAGCTCTTTATCGAAAAACGGATTTATTTGAATATAGAGTTGAGCGAGAACTGGATGTTTATTTACCAGTTCGATTTATTCGTACGAAACTTTATCTGTATCCGTCGTCGTTTGCATAATTTGAAAGGATGTCAATAATTATTCAGATAAATATTAAAATTGAATATATAACTGAGACAATTCCATAAATTTATTATATATAAAAGTAATAATTTCATAAATCACAAATAATATAATTAAAATAATTTTATAAATAAAAAGAAGAACGGTCGTTCAAGTGAGTGTTTAAATAATAATCGACATCAGATTATTAGAATAATTTCGAACTGTGACGCAAGCACAATCACGTAATATATAGGTGTCATGACATAATTATTGGATCACGGAACATTCATTCATTAGATATCGTTTAAAGAGACCCTCGTACACATAATCTCCGATACCTTTACACCTGTGATGTGTGTGTGTGTGTGTGTGTGTGTGTGTGTGATAAGAGGTTTCCAAATAATCACGCGCCACATCGGAGACTGTGATCTAAGAAGAGTAGGATTAACGTATTGACCCCGATTTATCCGATCGACTGTTAAGATAAGACATAATGACAATGGCACTTTTCTTCTACCGCCGAGCTTTTGTCACAGCATTCAGATATTATCCTTGTTCAAACGAGTCTGTCGGTCTGCACATGTCGGAAGTCTGAAAATGGAACTCGTGCAGAGAAAAAGAGGATATCACGCTGCTGCTAAAAGCGTAAAAATTTATATATAATTCTAAAATAGATAAAAGAGCGTGTTATTCGAAAATTAAATTATTACTTACGCGTATTCAGAAGGGGGGAGCGAATATTTCAGTTTTACTTATAAAAAAATACAATTTTATCTTTGACTCCAAGTAAGTAAGTAACCTTTTTTGTAAAAAAAATATTGTTGCTAAATAAAATATTTTCTTCTTCCTGTTACGATCATGTAAGTAATTTTTGCAACTTACGTTAGAGCTAACTTTGATAGTAGTTGAAAAGTATAAAAACAATTTTTGCAAAATTTTTGAGTCAAAAATCAATATATACAATAAAATACGATAAAATTATTTATAAGTACTTCATTCACACAATTATATATTTTTTAATAACTTTGTTTATACTTTTGTATTTTGCTTGTACTTTCATCAGAAAAAGAACAAAAGAGATTCACAAAAAGTTATGATTTACAAAACCTAATTTTTCATATTTAAAATTAGGAACGAGAAAAGGACATTCAAAATTCTAAAATATTCAAAAAGCAATTCATTTGCGCAAAAAAGTTGCTATTTATGTAATAATCAGAATTATATTAACCAGAAACTCTCCTTCCCTCGAAAAAAATCTTGAATGCTTGAATGCTCATGCTTGCGCGTCAAGTAGTTCGGAATAAATCGAGTTTGAAATGCATAATTTATAATATATAACCTAATTCGCAGGATTTTATGAATTTAACTCATTTTTGCAAAATAAATCAAAACGTCGTTTTAAACACCGTCTAACTGCAGCCTTGCTCCTGCATAAATAATGGATTTTGGACGGAATGTCATCTACATAGATATTTCACTACGAACATTACTTGGGCTCTTGTTGGGCTTTTGTCTGTACGGACTAGAGATTTATATGCTTGTAGAACGCGTTCTCTCTATTAACTATCGCAATTTTAGAAATTTATTGACTTGCTTGTGCGAACGCTTTAAAAGATAATAAGGTAACTGTTCTAATAACTGTGTCTAATCATTGAAATTAATATATATTTGTATTATATATAATTATAAAATATTTATCAATAACAGCAAGAAAATGTGACAAATTAAAAGAAAAAATTATATGTCTTGTACAGATTAATTGTAAATAATAAAAACAACTAATTTTAATTGCAAAATATTGTGAAAAAATTGTTCATTTCAAATTTCGTAGGGATATTCATATTTTTATCTTCTTTTTTATCTTAAGCAAGATCATCTTGAGTAAGAGTTCAACAAAACCATGGGATAATATGGAATATGTCTACATTCAAATTTTTAAAAATATGGTAATGCGCTTATCTAAACATGTATGTTCTTCATGATTATAAAAAACTGAAACATGAAAATAAAAAAAAAATTTTTAATTAAATTTAAAAAAAATTTATTTTATTAGAACTTCAAGTTATTAATACAACCGAGATATAGTTTAATATAATGAAATTTCACTTAAGTATTCTTTCTTAAATTTATATAGTATTTTTCATTTTTATTGAAAAATCGTAGAATACCACGTTTTAAGAATGAATTAGCTCTGAATTTGCGAAATAAAGATTAACTTGCAAAATCTTTTTCCTGTGAATAAACAGGAATATCCTTTTGTAAATATTGATAATATCGTAAAATACTGAAAAGGAAATATATTTGAAATTTTTATTGCCTCATCTCAGTTTGCTTAATTATAAGCAGTAGATACTTGTTGTAAACTGCTAGAAAAACCTTTCTGATAGAAAAGGTGAAAAGTACGCTGATATTACTTCGCTGATTTTTTTTTCGAATTTATTTAATAAAATATATAGAGCATGGTTAAAGAGGAGCAAGCTTATACGATACATTTTATTCATCAAAAATCAAAACGAAGCGGAACATCTCCACTATTTTCCAAAACGGTGCCATCGATAGGATTGGAAAGAACCTAAAGAGCCATGGCTCCTACCTTCACATGCCCATATTTCCATGTGAAAAGAGCGACGGCTGGCAGGCAAGCGATGATGCAGCACTCTAGGATAAGTATCGCCGTTCGCATCAGCCAGTTCAGGGATACAACGCAGGGCGAGCCATCCTCGCAGGACTCGCATCCCTCGGCACATGGCAGGCATTCGAATACTCCAATCTTGGTATATTGGCTCTTTTCACCCTATTAACAAATGCGGAATTATTTTTCTCAGAATTCTCTCTGCAAAGGAAAGCAAAGCCTGAAATTAGTCATCGCGATTAAAAAAGATATTTGTTTTCCGATAACAAATATTGGAATCACATCAATTTTCTGTTTTTCATTCAAATTTTGTGTTACAAATGGATTTTGTATTTGATTTCCAAATTACGGCTTTAGTGTGAATATATATATATATATACAGTGAGTGCAAAAAATATTCGTACAGGGGAGGATTCTTTTAAAAAATATTATTTTTTAAAAAAGTAAATATTAATTAACAATTTATTAAAATAGGTTAATTAAAACAACTAAAAACTTCAACTTGAATCAATAAATCTACAGCCATATAACATATATGGACACTATTTTTTTATGTTAAATTAACAAAGTTATATAGCTGAATGAAGTTAACGATTATAGATAATTATATTTGTAATAGCACAGACAATTGTTAATACAGAAAAGATAACTTTCTACGAAAATTATTTCAATATATAGATTATAAAATTTTTACAAAACATGCTAGCTGAGATAATATATACTTTTGCTACTGTAATGAAGAAAACTCGTTAGCAATTTTCATTGTAGTCAAAAATTAGCTGAATTAGCATACTGATAATTTAGTATTCCAACACTCACGCTGCTTACAGACATAATTTTATTAAATCATTCAATTTTTAATAATTATAAATATTGAACTTGCGCAGCAAGTCATAGTAGTAGCTTTACTGAATCATGCAATCTATTTTTTCAGTATATATCTTTTAAAATTATTTTATCTGAAAAGATGTGTAATGAAATAATATTATCTTAATAATAAGCAAAAATTGTATTATTCAAATGCATAAAAAGTATTTGTACAGTATTTGTCGGGAAATTTATTTCTGAGATTATGAAAACAATTATTTTCGCGAAGCTCTTTTATTTATATTAGGGCAGAACATATTCATTGAATTCCGGGTCAGGATAATTTTATATAATTTTATCACTACGTCACACATAAGTGGCACATACCGGTAAATAAGTATTTTTGTTTGCGTTTGTTAAATAATATATATTTTTCATAATAATTAAAATAATTATAAAAATTGTTATAAAAAAGAAAGCATAACATGCTAATATTACATCACATATCATAATTATGTATGATGTAAAAAAATTATTTTATAATTATACGTTTCTTTTATATCAAAGAGCTTAAACGGAAAGTTCACCAGTTCACTGATGACCTACGGTATATGTGGAACATGTTGATAAATTGCTAATTAATATTAATGTTTTAAAATAAGATTTTTCTTATAAAAATCTACTCTGCATGAATACTTTAACATTCACTATAATTCTCTATTTGAATATAATTTCTATTCTAAATCAATTCTATAATTAGCAAAAATATATAATTCCATTCGAATATAATTCTATTCTAAGTTGATAACATCTTATCATTATATATGTGATCATACTTCTCTCTTCGCAAATTCCTTTCTCTTTAGTATTTCATAATATTTACCATAAATGCCTGAGCATTAATAAGACTCGACATATATTGTGAAAATGTAATTCTTGAAAAAAGTAGTGAAAAATTTTTTCCAAAATGTACAAAATAATCTATTTTTACCATCAGGACGACACTAAAAAATATAATATAAGTACTGTTTAAATTTAGAAAAAAATCATGCTTAAAGGATTGATTTTTAGGACAAAAAATGCTTAAAAAATCACACATAAAAAATATTTTATCGTGCGAAACTAGTGGATAACTTCTCTCTCTCTCTCTCTCTCTCTCTCTCTCTCACTCTCTCTTGTATAAAAGACTAATAAAAAAGGAATAAAATAAATTCCAAGCTTTTTTTTCCAATTTTCTTTCGCAATGGGAAGGACAAAAAATCCTCTTGTAAAAAAGTAAAGAATAATTATTTTCGAGCTCCTACTTTCTAGCGTTCTTTCAAATCAACAATGCGCACAT
>Ga0157363_1002343_pt1 | contig 16651 bp, 8 predicted proteins | sample AttsexASBM1_FD_111477 | JGI IMG/M metagenome (GOLD analysis project Ga0157363, IMG submission 111477) | Fungus gardens microbial communities from leaf cutter ant in Ribeirão Preto, State of São Paulo, Brazil - Atta sexdens ASBM1 | ecosystem: Host-associated > Fungi > Mycelium > Unclassified ... | reverse complement strand
GTGCTACTAATAAATAACCCTGCCCTTATGTCCATGCTTCATCCTCATTCCTGCCTCATGTTCTACTCAAGGCCACCATGTGTACTCCAGGTGCCCTGCCATCATCTTCCAGACCCTTCCATTAAGTTCTAGGCTTATGACGTCACATCATGTGACTTCCTTGTCACGTGCCTGCTTCATCGTCCTAAAAGAAAAAGAAATATAGAATCAAAAGAAAAATAGATAAAAGAAAAATAAAATGTTAGGTCCAAAGCGTTCCATAACATTTTGTAATATGATGGTAGATAGAATGGCATAGTTTTTACTGATACTTATAATATTTTCATGGCCTTCTGCAGATTGTTGTTATAGCAACCACTAGTCAAAAGACTAATGAAACTACTAAAGCAAACTTATAGATGAAGTATATTATAGGGATCACGAAAGAAAACTTGAAAAAAAGTTCCTAATATATTCCTACATTATTTATACAATACATACATGGTTCATGCTATTGATAAATAATCTTGCTTTAATGTCCATATGTTATCTATAAGTGCATTATATATATACTATAAGATAAACATACTATTAACATGCATCTTAATATCATTCTTTTAGCTCCTTCTTTTAGAGTCTAGACCTATAACCTCACATCATGTGACATACCATGTGACTGCAGTCATATGCCTTTTCATTGTCAAAGAAACTCAAAAGAAAAAGAAACTCAAAAGAAAAGAAATATTAAATCAAGAAAAATGTTAGTGTCCAAGTGTACTATAACAGTACCCTTCTCTTAAGATTCTGCTTTTGGAGGAACTTGCCTTTCCTTCTCTTTTCATCTCACCCAATTTCTCTCCAACTTCTTTAAATACTTATCTTCAAACTTATTATTATTCTATCTAAACGAAATCCTCACTATATACTTCTCTGGTAACTCACTCCTCTTGAATTCTTTAGCTTTTAGATTCAAGTTCACCTCTATCACTCTCTATTTTCCTTTTCTCTCTTTTACTTATCATACTTCTTCTTCCTTTATTTCCTTCTCAAATTATTTTACTAGGTCTATTACATTTTTCAAATTTTCTAATCTCTTTCAGATGTCTTCTTTTGCTGTATAACCCTTCCATATTACTAAATACTTTGGTCTTCCTTTCTTCTCTCATATGTCTAAAATCTTCTTATTTCTACTAGAGGAGGTAGGATCTTCTTTTGTCCCTCTACTTACTCTTGATACTTCACTATCCTTCTCACATTAACTACTGGGTATATCTTTAACAATGTCAGTAACTCCAATTTCACTGTATTTTCTGATACAATTTTCTTGACTATATAAGGTTCAATATACTTCTCTGTCAACTTCTTTATTACTTTCATTATTAACTCTATTAGAAAATCTTTTGTACTTGTCAACATCTTATCTCTTACTTTATACTTCTCTGCCTCCTTCCTATTTCTATTCATATATTTTTTTCATTTCCTCCTGTAATTTTATTAATGCTACTTTTGCTTTCTCATATATTTTCTTTATCTCTTATACAAATTCTTCTGCTTTTACATGTTTCCCCTTTTTTCTTATATTGAAACCCATTCTTGGTTCTCTCCTATAATTGACTTGAAATAGAGATGATTTTGTCACTGTGTGTACCTTGTTGTTAAAGGCAAACTTTGCAGTTGCCAACTATTCTAACCAATTATTTTGCTTATAATCAACATATATTCTTATATATTGTTCTAGCTCCTAATTTGTCCTTTCTGTCTGTTCATCTGTCTGTAGGTAATAAGCCATAAATAGTTTCATTTTTATTCCCAATATTTTGTTTAACTTCTTCATCAATTCCACTACAAACTGGGGCCCTCTATCTGATATCACACTCTTCAGCAACCTATACAACTTCTACATATTATCTCTAAACAACTTTGCTAATTCTTCTACTATTATTTTTGTGTTATCACAATAAAGTGTGACATTTTTGAAAATTTATCACATACTACCAAAATTAAGTCATAGTCTTTTAACATTGGTTACTTTGTAATAAAGTCTACTGATATATGTTATTATGGTTTTTCTGGAATTGTGTTCAGTCTTAATTTTTCCACCAACATCTCTGCTCTATTCTTTATTCTTTAATACTGATCATATTTCTCCATATATTGCTTTATCTCTTTTATAACTCCTGGCCACCAATAATTTCTAGTAACTAACTCTATTATTTTCTATTATTTTCTGTGTTCTGCTATTGGCATATTATAATGAAGTTAAATGATCTTCAATCTCAACTCCTTATCTTTTGAAATATACATTTTTCCTTCTTTCAACACCAAATTATCTTCTATCTGCCACTTGTCATTCCTCAAGACTTTAAAGCAAAATAAAATCTTGACAAATATAAAGCCTATCTAGCCTGTCTTCAATTTAACTTCTGAGTTTTCATAAAGTACTCCAAGTTTTTGATCCATCTAAATTTCAAACTAATTCTTGATTCCTTCTAAGAAATACCTCCATGTCTCTAAGCATTTGATAATAGCCAATATCTCTTTATTGTGAATTTGATAATTTTTTTCAGCTTTATTCAATGATTTTGAAATATAGATAACTGGTCTCCACTTCTTATCCTCATACTTTATTGATAATACTCCATTTGTAGTAAAATCTAATACATCTGCCTCTACTCTTATCTCTTTGTTCAAGTCTGATATTACTAAGACTGGCTCTGTCATAAACTTTTCTTTTAACTCTTCAAATGTTCTCTGTTGTCTTTCTCCCCAACTCTACTTCACATCTTTCTTTGTCATCTCATACAAAGATTTTGCTACTTTTATGAAATTCTTAACAAACTACTTATAATAGTTTGCCTACCCTAAAAACTTCTATACATCTGCCAATCTACTACTTCCTGAATCTTCTTTTTTTATATCCTTATGTTATTTAGCTCTATTATCACTTCTAAAAATCCAACTTTTCTAACCTTCCACACATATTTTTCAGGTTTTACAAATTACACCATTTGTAAATACTACTACATCTCCTGTCTCTATTATATATCTCAGTAAGTTATTCATTATTGCCTGAAATATTGTTAGTGAGCTTGTTAACCCAAAGAACATTACCATTAACTTAAAAGTGTTACAAACTCAAGACCTTAGGATTGATCAAGCAAATGAACCTTGTATTGGGTTATCACAAGAGAACTCAATAGAGAACTTGGTATAGGATTATCTATCTTATATACTAGAAGCCTATGGTCTGTGCTCTACTACTTTAGCCTACCCTAAATAGCCATGTGTTAAACATGCTGTATGATGTCATTCTTTCAAAACTTTCTATGTTCTTTCATTGTGACATGTGATCATGTGACTGTAACTGATGTGTGACAGCATGACAGTAATGTCATACTAAACCCTAATTCTAAGTTCTGAAATAAAAAATAAAAGAAAATAGAAATGAGGAAGAAAATGAAAATAAGTAAAGTTCACTGCTTTCAACCCTGACAAAAAGCCTCTTCTGGCATAGAGAACACTACCTTCCACTCATCTCCCTTCTTAATTCTCACATTGTTATAATTCCATCATAAGTCCATCTTTATAAACTTCTTTTTCTTTCCAATACTATCTATTAAATCCAAAATTAGTAGCAATGAATAATTATTCTTGATTGTCCAACTGTTCAGATATTAATAATTTTTCACCATCCTCTTCTTACCATTCTTTTTTGGTACAAAGAACACTGGTGATATTTGTGATGACTTTGATAGTCTAATGTACTTCTTTCTCAACTGATTTTTCACAAACTTTTATATCTTCTTTATTTTTATTCTTGATAACATATATATCTTTCTCTTTTTTGGAACAAAACCTTCTCTAAAATTTATAGCATGATTTCCTCATCAGTATCTTCTCTGACTTCTTCTTCTCAAATATTTTCAAATACTTATGGAACTATCTTGGAACATTTCCTCCACTGTTTTAATCTCAATTAAATCTTCTTTCTCATCTTTTTTTTTCTTCTATTACTCTTACTATTTTTATCTCTTCTTCAACTGTCAGCTTTCTAAACTCTCTCTTCTTCTCTTGTTGTTTCTTTTTGCTTCTACCATCCTAACTCTGTCTATTTCTCTGTCCTCCATTTCTTTCTACACTCATTTGGGCATCTTGTTATCTGTACTTCTTCAGTTTTCCAATCAATCTCTGGATTATAGCATGCTAACTATAGTATCTCCAATATTATACTCCACTTTTGTCCTCCTATCACATCTATTGACATTCTTTTCTTGTGTTCTTTGAAAAACAATTCTATCTTTACTATATTCACAATCAGTCCCACATAATTTAACATTTTGTCTACATTCTTCACATAAATCAGCCTTTCTAACTTTGTTCTTCTAAACTTGTGCTTCCTCACAAACTCTTTACTCATCACTAATTCCATCACTCTACTATCTAATAATACTTCTATCACAATTTCTTTATCTTCCCTCTTTTCTACTCTTGTCTATTGCACTTCTACTCCTTTCTTTGCTCTTTTTTCTTTCAAAATTATCTTTCTGTCTTTTTCTTTCTCTTTCTTACTTCCTTCTCCTCTATGCATTACTCTATCTCTCAAAACTTCAAATCTATTTGAGGGCATCTGTACTAATCTCTTTTTCCACATTTCTACAGTGATGGGTGATATGCCCAAAACCTCCACAAGCAAAACATTTCCTTTCTTCTATTGTTTTCTGTTTATTCTTCTCTTTCTTTCTTTCTTACATCTCCTGTCATCTCCATTCTTTCTCTGCTCTCCATTCTTCTCTTATCTTTATTTCTTCCATTCTTCTCTACTTATTATCTATTATTTTTCTCTCTCTTCTTCTTCCTCTCTTTCTTTTCTTTTTTTTGTTCTTCTTTTTTTTGTTCTTCTTTTTTTTATCTCTCATTGTATTCTCTTTTTTTTATCTCTCTTCATCTCTCTTCATCTTGCTTTTTTCATTTTTCATTTTTCAACAATAATGCCAACATACTCTGCAACTCCAGTATTTTATATTATCTTCTGTTATTATCTTTAACATTCTAATCATCTCTTCTTATTCTATTTCTCTAACCATCTCTTCTATATTTAACTGACCCAAATCTACAATACTTTGGTTTATTGCTGCCATGGTATTTGACAATGGAAAATAATATTTTCCAAAAAGAATATTCCAAATACTCCTCTGTAAGTGCTAGCTGGTATTCTTTTTACTCAACCTCATACTGTACTAACTACTTATCCTACTGTCTTACCAACTACTGCTTTAATAAATACTGGCTAATATCCCTAAGAAGAGAATCTCTAAACTAGATGTTTTCTTACGAGACAACACTACTGCTCTGTATAGACAGGTTATAAGAGAACCCACAGCATAAGCCTTTTACATAAACTATCTATCTACCATATCCACAAAAGATGTTATGTCTAGTATACACTAGTGGGCCATAGTGTAAAAAAATAGCTAAGCTTTCCTTGCCTGACTAGTATATTCCTTAAGCCTAGGACCTTGTTAAGTTCATAAACAGTGGACTTAGTTTTTATCTATTTTACTTTTTATTTTTATTTTGTTTTATTTTTCTATTTTCTATTTTTAGAACAACTAGGGTTAGGGTTGATTGGTCATACTGTCACATCAGTCACAACCTGATAGCATAGTTACAAGATAGATCACGAGACTTGGGAGAATTTAGTAGAAGATTCAAGAATAGATGACATCATACAACATGGACACCACATGTTGGCCTCATGGACTACACATGGTTGTTTAAGGTAGGGTACACAGTAGTCAGCATGGACCATCTGTAGGACTATATAAGATAGACTAGTTTGTAGAAGAGTTCTCTATCGAGTTCTCTTGTGTTACTCAATACAAGAGTTGTTCTTTTGTCTAAACTCTAAGGACTTAAGTTCATAATAGGCCTGATGTCAGGTACAGTTTACACTAGAAGGCAAAAGTCCATAGAGTTGGCTTAGAAATATACAGGATATGTAAACTTTGTGAAAAGAGCTCATTGATATAAACTTATTAGAATGGCCTTGGCTTCAGCTTGTTTGCTTCTATTTACCATATGGTCACAACTTTAGATGAATGGATGAAGTCCAAGATAGGAGTGAGTATTGATTTGGTATGTTATTATTGAATACTGGTAATCGAGTTCAATAAGAGTTATCTTTGTTGATTATCAGACTAGCAAATTACAATATAACTACTAGTCTTATATACATGTTAAACATATAGGACTGAGTGGAGGTTTCAGTAGTAAGACACTAACAGAAGTAAGATAGGAGAACTCTGTTATAGAAGACTGAGTTAGATAGAAGTATCTCTGTCATGGAAAACTAGATATCTGAATTGTTGTATTACTGCTATAGGGATGTGTTGTAAGAAGGATGTCCATCACAGAAGATAGACTTGTTTTATAGATATTGAGATGATAGTATCACTATGGAAATATATCTTCTGAATGGGTGGACTTAATATATGACAGTATTCCATTCTTAGGACTGAGCTTTTAAAGTATCCAAAGAATCCATGATAGTGTCTAGATTAACAATATATAAACAAAAAAAGAAATTTTTTTGTCTTTCTTCTATATTATCATATCTTATTCTATTTTTTCTGATATTTCCCAAACAAATGTCAAGATGCTTGAACAGCAGTGCTAGGAAATATAGAGAAGGCACAAAGAGAAGCAAAGGATTCAGGTCTGTTATATTAAGTGAGCTGCTCAGAAGGCAAGAAAGGTCACTAAGGCTAAGATAAGGAAGAAAGCAGAAAAGTAGAGACTTGTGGAGGAGAAAAAGAAGAAGAAATAGTTGGAGTATTTGAAGAAGCTCCAGAATAAAGTTTTGACTGAGGATACTATTTTTTTAGAGGGTAGTGAGACTCTCTAGGTTGTAGAAGCCAAACAAAAGGAGGTTACCAATATCTTTTCAGAAGACAAGATGGGACAATAGCCTTCTAAGAAAAGAAAAGAAAAGCAACTGAAGAGATATCATAGAGATGCTGTGGTCAAGATGAGAGAAGATAACCTCTGTGAAAGGTATGTGTATATTGGACAGGACTACCTAGTACACAACTTAAGGTGAGTACAGATCTTTTATTTCTACTAATCCTCTTTATCCTTATAGTCATTTCCTTGCATGTGCCAGATGTATTGCTATCAAGCAGTGGTGTATTTTCTATACCAACACCAATTCTCCAACAATGATTCCTACCTATGGAAGGGTATTAAGTACTATTGAAAAGGCACTTTAGAACCTTGTTGAAGAGTATTAGGGCATTGGAAAGTCCCTACAGGACTTAGTAGAGGGCTAGGAGAGAAATACCATCCAATTAGCAAGGATTGAGATCACAATTGACCAGAGGTAGGGTTTGAAGAAGGATCTATGGGATAGCAACAAGAAGAGTGAAGAAGAAGATGGAGAAGATAAGAAGAGAACTGAGAAGAGCTAGAAAGAGGTAGAGGAAGGAATCCTATCATTAGTCTTCTGCTAGAATATTGGTTTTGTTTTATTTGGATTAATAAGATTTTTTCTTTCTTTTTTGCCTATAACTGTGAGTAAGAAAATTACAGGATAAGTAGGAAATAGAAGTAAAATTAAAAAATCCGAAAATTTGAAAATAAAAATCCTGTGAAAAATACATAGAAACTGAGGTTAAGTCAAAACAGACAGAGTATACAGTGTGATCAGAACAATGGAAGTGGACCAGACTTGGTAGAATATGCAATATGGAAATTAAATACCAAATCAGTAGCATGGATAAGCTCAGATACAGAGATCTACTCAGATTCATCTTTGGTATCTTCATATCCTAGCCAGATCATCTTGTATAAGAGCTTGCATGCCTGTTGGCAATTAATTTTGGAGTCCACTATCCAAGATATTTCATACTTAGGTTCTCTGTTGATTATGACCAATATAGGGCCAGTTGAGTTCTCTTGGGAAAAGAATTAAACATAGCAGGTTTAAGTATAGATATATGGAAAACTGGATAGACAGAGCATAAAAAATATCTTAGACTCTACAAAATCATTTTCCAGCTTGGTATACTATTGTTCACTCTCTGCCTTCTAAAGTTTATACAAAGCTTCTTTAAAGGCCAACTAGTTCTGAAGAACTGAGCCTTAAAAAGACTTTGTCACCTACTTTGAAGTTAAGTGCAGGTAAATGTTACATATTAGTGAACTTCTGATAATGCTGTTGGGCCACAGAGATTTTGGCTTTGAAAGTACTCTGTAATTCATTGAGATCTATGGCAAAGTTACAGGCTCAGAAGAAAGCAATATCACATTCAGAATGAATAGTAATATTTAGATAATATCCCTTATTAGCAAAAAATGGGGAAACACTAGTAGTAGTATTCAGAGCATTATTGTAAGCAAACTTTACAAGAGATAGAAGTTCAGACCAGTTGTCTTGCTGGTAATTATAATATACACAGAGGTATTGCTTGAGGGTCTGGTTTATGCATTTAGTTTGTCATCACTTTTAGGATGATAGCCTAAAGTGAAATGAAGTCACATGTCCAGAGCAGTGCCTAAAGAATGAAAAAAGTTCAATATAAATTCTGAATCTCTATTGGAGATAATATGGAAAGAAATACTATGTTTGGAGAATATATAAAGAATAAATAGACATGATGGTATTATGGGTAGGGATAAAGATTGCCTGCTTAGTAAGCTGGTTGACTATGATCAAGATAGTGTCAAATCTAAAGAATGACAGGAGTTTCTTGATGAAGTCTATAAAATAAAATTCCATGATCATTCAGGAATAGAAAGTTATTTAAGAGATATATAAGGCTTGTAACATTATGGCTTAAATTGCATATAAGTGATACAGAACTTGCAAAATTATTGTATATTAGCACAGAGGCTGGGACAGAAATATTCATGGCAAACTAGTTCCAGTATTTTATTCTGACTGAAACAGCTAGCTAGAATGTGATCATAATTATATTGGAGAACATATATGCAGAGATTACTAGTGGATGGTATATAGATTCTGTCATCAAGGTAGAAAAGTTACTAGAAAGGGCAGAAAGAATATCTCAGTATAGAGTGTCCAGATCAACAACTATAACTATGTGAAGAGAAAGAAAGAGAAGGACAGTAACTCATATGGAGACCACAAGTTGTTCTTGAGTAAAGATTGGTTTGAAGTTGTAAAGGTTAACTATAGTATAGCCAATATTCCTTCCTTTAGGATAGACATCTCACTATCTAGTGAGAGCACCCAGTTTGGTACTAAGATGACTAGGATGAAATCTGATGACAAGGTTGAACTGAGAGAGATACTTGGACTACTACCATATTTGTCTCTAGATCAACATCTTAGTAGTAAAAAAGTATTCAAGGTTTTTGTGATCTATAACAACATTAATAGAATAAGCTAGATCTTTTAGGTAGTGTCACCAAATTTTGAAAGCCTCAAAAATGGTAAGTGATTCCTTATCATATGTGTTATAATTCAACTCTGCCATGTGAAAGTGTTAAAGTGAAAAAAGACTAGATGAACTTTGTTTTTTTTATTCACAATAGAAAGAATTGCAGTGAGAGCATAGTCTGAAGTATCAGTTTCTATGATGAGTTGAGCATCAGAAATCCAGTATATAAGAATGGGAGCAGAGATGAATGTCTTCTTGAGAGAGTTGAAAGTATTACAAAGAAGAAATCAAACTTTTAGAGAATGTTCTTTCAGATAAAATATGTCAATGAAATGACAATGTCTAAGTAGTTGAAGATGAATCAGCAATAGAAGTTAGCAAAACTTAAGAAAGATTGAATATCCTTAACTTTCTTGAGCTTTGACTAGTCTTGAATAATCTTAACTTTGTTATTAGATATGGTAAGACCAGAAAGAGAAAAGATATATTCCAGATACTCTACTGACTCTAAGTAGAATTTACATTTTTCTACTTTGACATAAAGACCAGCTTTGTAGAGATGCTTGAGTACTTCTTTGATATACTGGCAATGTTTGGACATGTTATTTGAGTAGATAAGTATATCATTCAGATAAATTATAACATAGATATCCAAAAGGTCAGAGAAAAGGTTATTCATGAATCACTGGAAGGCTATGAGAGTGTTGGTAAGACTGAAAAGCATTACAGACTACTTGAATGATTTGTAATGTGTCTTAAAAGCAGTTTTCCATTTATTACTACTGGTTATGTAAACTAAGTAGTAAGCATGGCAAAGATCTATCTTTGTATATACTTGAGCTTTGCAAGATGAGTTCAGTACATCAGAGATGAGCAGAAGTGGATAGTAATCCTTTTTAGAAATATAGTTAAGACCACAGAAGTCAACACAAAGACATAGTGAACTATCTTTCTTCTTGACAAATAAGACCAGTGTACTAGATAGAGAGAAGATTGGTCAAATGAAACCCATATTAAGATTTTCCTTAATGAATTTCTTTAAAGTCTCTTGTTTGGATGCTGAAAGAGAGTATATAGGACCAACTAGAGGTTGAGCATCTTCTTCCAAAGTAATTTGAAGATTATAAAGATAATGAAGAGCAAGGACTTCAGCCTTTGTTTTGCTAAAAACATCAGTGAATTTGTAATACTCAAAGGGGATATTAGAAAAGCTAAGAGCCTTTGCAAGTTTTGCAGAGTTGGCCTGAATGTCTAAAGAGTGAAGATAGAGTTAAAACTTGCTAGAGCCCAGAAGTTTTGATGTGTACAAGAATACCATAGTACTAATAATAGTGATGTTAAGTCACTCAGAGATAAATACAGAGGTCTCAGATGTAAATATGAAATCTATAGAGTCTGATAGTTACAGAGAGATATTAGGGAATAACAAAGATACCAATAGTATGTTGGTTGCAATACAAGAGAGAGCAAGATTTTCTTGCAAAGATAGAAGTTGATTAACCTATTTATCCAGTTTATCAGTGGATTATGTCAGGTGAGCCAGTTATATCCAAGAATCAAAGAGCAGAAAGAATCAAGCAGAGTGATATAGAAGTTCAAAGTTATACAATTACTAGTAGAGAAAATTATAGGCAAGTTAGCAATTCTGAAAATAGTGCTGTTTGATAAACCATTGTCAGATGTGGTTCACACCAGGGTGGAAGTCCACAAGATAGACTCAGAGATATGTGGACTTGTGGAACAACCTTGGCTTCAGCTTATGTACTATGCCATCTGTCTGTTATGTGGTTGCAACTTCAGATGATAGGGAGAAGTCTGAGATGGAACTGAGTGCTGATTTGGTATGTCACTGTTGAACACCAGAGATCGAGTTCAATAAGAATTATCTTTGTTGATTATCAGACTAGAAAATTACAGTATAACTACTAGTCTTATATATAAATGGATATTATAGGAGATACTCAGGATTTCAGTGGTAAAGCCCCTATTATCTCAAGTGGAGGTTTCAGTGTTGAGACACTGATAGGAGTAACTCTGTTATGGAAGACCAAGTTGAATAGAAGTATCTCTGCTATGGAAGATGGAATATCCAGAGGGTCATAGCACTGTCTTAAGTGTGTTGCAAGAAAGGTGGCTGCTGTGGAAGGTGGGCTTGTATAATTGGAAGATGATATCACCATGGGGATGTAATTTCCAGATGGGCAAACTTGTATATGACAACCATTAAACAAGCAAAGAGCAACTAGCAGAATTACAAATATCTTTAAGTAGTAAGTATTTATAAATTTCAAGTCTACAAAGTAATAAGTAAATCTAAAGTTGACTAGAGCTCGGAACAGGATTTTATTAAGGTGATCCTGACCAAGAATCAAGAAAGAAGTAAGAGAGACAAAAAGAAAGTAAGGATCAGAAAGAGTGGATGTGTTGAGCTATATAAAACTTGTTACTATACAAAGAAGTTTAATGTAGCCCTCAGGCTATGTGAAGTCCTAGAGGTTGCTCTCTATTTTTCTAAGAGTTATTTGAGAACAGCTGCTAAAACACCATAGCCTTTGAGAATGATCATGGTCTGCTTATTTTTAAAATGCTTCTTATGCTTGTTGCTGGTTAACTTGCTATTATTGGCCAACTTAGAGAAGAGGTCCACCCATGAAGAATTAGATTGTTTCTTGGAAGTAGAGAACAACATGTTGGAAGATGAAGATTTGGTAGATAAAGCCACTAGGAATATTGTCACAAACTTCATTCAGCTTGTATCTCCACAACCAGTAAACCAATTTTCACAAACTAAGTTGTGCTGGAAAGCCCCAAATGAAGGCTATCTGTACATATGTGGGATGTACAAAAGCAACAACAAACAACTGAGATATCAGGTCATCAGTAACTATAAAATCTTCATTTGCTAATATCTCATAAACAACTGAACAGATTTGCATGATCAAACTTGTGTTGGAAAGTGCTCATTAAACAGTTTCCTAATATATATGAGTCTATCTTATAGCAATAAGTATTCATAGAAATACAAGCATATCAATATAGTGACATAATTAGTTATCTTCTAAAATTAGTCTGACAGCTGCTATGACAGATGACAGCTCCCATCAGGTACGAGTTTTGATCATGTGATGGCAACAGCTTGTGCACAGACCATCACTCTTTTATATATATACTTCTGTGTCTGAGGATTAGACCTCAGACTTAATAACATCAATTTACATCAATTATTCCTGTTGATACTACTCATCACCTATTATCATTATCTCCTTATACTGAACCTCTGAAACACTATTAAGTTCAAGCATCACAACCAATGAGTAGCTTATTTGTAATAGATATATTTGTTTTGCTTTGAAAGATTATACTATTACCAACAAATGAAGTCTTATCTTACTTCTAAGAATGAGACTTGAGGGCCTTCTTTTCTGTCTGCCTGATGCAATAGCATTTGTGGTTGTATTCTTAGTAGCAATGATCAATAGTCATTGCTGAAGTGTATATGTCCTGAAACAAGGTAGGTTTATCTTGTTTCCAAGTGGAAATAGGATCTTGAATCCAATTGGGAAACCTTTAGTAATAGCAGTGGCATAGAACACTATTTCTCCAATCTAATTAAGAGGCATAGTGTATGAAATCCATGTTATAAGTAGAAATTTTATTGCTAGACTTCATATGGAGGTTATCCAGCATGGTAGCTACTTTACTAATGAGATCTGAAAGACCAAAGTATCAATATAATTCATCAATGAAAAGGTTCCAGTTGAAAAGCCAGTCTTACAGAATATCTTAGTCTTCCTAGTTGAGGCCTATCTCAAACCAGTCTTAAGTAACTCCAGTGAGATAAGTCATTGCAAAGTTAATTTTTACAATATCTGTGTTAAATTATATAGGATTAGTATGGAAATAAAGACAACATTGAAACAAGAAATTATTAAGCTTGTCAGGCTCAGTGCCACTAAAATTGTCAGGGATACAGACTTTGATTCCCTTTGAATTAGAATTAAGACTGGAGATTTGATTAGCTATAAGTATGTTTACAATGTAACTGAGTATGTTGGCTAATTGCTTATTAGTATTATTGCTGTGACAGAGTTTTGACTATGAGTGAGTGGAAGAATCAGGTCTATTAGTTGTTAGATTAGTAGCAGGAGCATCCTTCTAATTAGAATTGTTGTCCATAAGAATGATACTTGGACTAGAAATAGACAAAACTGTCTAGACAGATTGAATAGTATGGTTTGGAGACCTTGGAGATAATCAGCCTCTTTAATGGATATGTCTCAAACATTGTGGGTTATTTAGCAAATATACCCCAGCAAGGTTATTACTGAAATATAAAATTATGTTAAAGGATGCCTCAAGCAGTAGGACTAGAGTTAACTCTGAATAGGTTGAATAGTTACAGTGGAAGAAGGCTATTAGACTTTAAAGTACAGAACAAGTTCTTTTGTAAACAGAACTGCGATAGAGGATTTAACAGACAAAATTACTCAAAAGTGATAGCAGACTTGGAAGTCTAATAATACTGTTAGATATAGTTTACACCAGGAGGCAGAAGTCTATGGAGTTGGCTTGGGAATACATAGAGTATGTAGACTCAGTGAAAAGAGCTCAGTAATGTAAACTCATTAGAATGACCTTAGCTTCAGCTTATGTACTGTGCTATCTGTTTGCTGCATGATCATAACTTCAGATGAATATAAGAGATGCTTAGAATTTTAGTATATTGTTCTGAGCAGAAGTTTTAGTAGTGAGATACTGACAAGAGTCAGATAAGAGAACTCTGTCATGGAAAACCAAGTTCAATAAGAGTATTTCTATTATATTAAACTAGATATCCAGATTGTTGTATCACTGTCATGGAAATATATTGCAAGAAGGGTAGCCATCACAGAAAATAGACTTGTTTTATAGATATTGAGATGACAGCATCACTATGGGGATATATTTTCTGAATAGGTGGACTTGACATATGATACCTAATTGTAGATCTTTCTAACTCAGAAGTTATGCTGCCCCTTGGTTGAGGATGAAATAAGAGTAAAGTAAAAGAAATAAGAGTTTATGTGATATAGAGTTCTTAAAGGATAGTCAAGTTCTATTGTTGTAGTAACTATTAGTCAAAAAACTAATAGAACTACTAAAACAAACTTATAAGTAAAGTATCTTATAGAATCACAAGAAAACTTGACAAAAAGTCTCCAATGCATTCCTATACTATTTATACAATACATACATGGTCTATACTGTTGATAAATAATCTTGCTCTAATGTCTATACATTGTCTATGAGTGCACCATATATACACCATGAAACAAACATATTAAGACACATATTGAGACATGCCACAACTGATGATAGAAAAACAGAAAGAAAACAGAGTATAAAATAAAGAAGTATTTTTGTATAAACCTTACAATATATCATCAAAGTCGAGTAAATCAAAGACCTCTGAACCAACATTTATACAGGATGAAGTCAACAATTGTTATAGTGTGCTTAGACACTAACATTTTTCTTTTTATTTTATCTATTTTTCTTGATTTAATATTTCTTTTCTTTTGAGTTTCTTTGACAATGAAAATGCATGTGACTGCAATTACATGACATGTCACATGATGTGAGGTTATAAGCCTAAACTCTGGAAAAACAGGCTAAAAGGATAATGTCAAGATATATATATATATATTCTGAATTATCTTTATATGACCATTTATTTGAGAGTTTTATTTTTCTTTGCATTTGTCTAATTCATTAGCTAGTAATGTTTGGATATGAAGTGCTTGATTCTCCATATCTCCTTGAATGATATTTTATAGGTCTTTGGATATGCTGAATATGTCTCTTGCTATTTGTATCTTATATACATTACTTGTTTGTAAGATTGTAGTTTTGATTTCTGTCAATTGAGTATTTATTACTTTAGCTAACCAAACTATATTTTGTAGTTGTAGTTGGATATCAGCTATTATTTCTATCTCTCATATAATTTTATAGTATTTCTTCATCCAGTCTTTTCTTTTATTGTTTAATGTAGTAATTAAGTCAATGTTATTGACCATGCAAGAAATATAGAAGTTAGGGGAGGTCAGTATAGTAGTGAATTAGTAGGTTATTTGAATTGATTTCTCAATATTTGGTGAACTTGAGATGTCAAATTAAGGTTTTATCCCTTTTTTTTATAGGTTTCAACCCAAAATCCTTGTCTAATAGTCTTGAATTACTTCTTTGGTATATAGTAATTCTGTTTCAGATATCCACTGATCATGTTTGTTCTCATATCCTTTCCAATGTACTAAGAATTGTATACTACATTATCATTTTCTATAATTCCTAAATTTTTCCACTTCATATTTCTTTTCTTCATTAATAATATCTGGTAGTAGAGCTGTATCCATATGTTGTTCTTTCAATTGTAGCTTCCTGCATCATATCAGCAGATCTTCATTAAACACATTGTGAATTGCCTATCCTTTTAGTAACTCTAGCTGAAATGTTTCTTGATCAATGTTCTTTGATATCCTAAAAAGTCCATATCTTTTCTGGTTCAGCTTCTTTGAGGGTTGATTCAATTGGATATTTTTGGCCTCTAGCCACATGTTGTCTCCTGCCTTTAGTTCTTGTGAATTCTTTCTTTTTCTGTTAAATTGCTTCTTCATAGCTTCTTTTGCTATCTCTATTGATTTCTTTACTGTATTCCAGCTCTTCTATAACTCTTCTAAAAAGTCTTTCAACTTTGGTAATTCCATTTTGACAGTCAGGTTTCCTTTTCATGGGTGTCTTCTAAAGTTTAGTTTAAATAGTATATGACCTATAGTTATATATCTCTTGTCATTATATTAGAATTCCACTATAGATAACTATTCTATTTAATCATCTTGCTAGTAATTCATATAATGTTGTAAAAACACTTTGACTTCTTGATTAATTCATTTTATTTGATCATCTGTCTAGTGTTATAAGACGAGAGTGTGGACAGACTTTGGCTAGGGTTAGGGTTAGCCAGACATAGATAAGATAGTATTTTATTAGTCTACAATGGATAGAGAGCATGTGACCTGGAAGTCATGTGGAATAGTCTAGAGCAGTCTGGAAGGACTTAGGGTCTAGAAGGATCGGGAAGAGTCTAGAGTAGGAGTTAGGGTTAGAAGTGACATCAAGGGACATGGGTTCCTCATGGTGTACACATGGTATGTGCATGTACAGCGGAGATTAAGAGTATGACGTTAGGGCACATGTAGGAAGCATGGTGGCCTTATGGAAAACACATGTGG
>Ga0157363_1002341_pt1 | contig 16655 bp, 10 predicted proteins | sample AttsexASBM1_FD_111477 | JGI IMG/M metagenome (GOLD analysis project Ga0157363, IMG submission 111477) | Fungus gardens microbial communities from leaf cutter ant in Ribeirão Preto, State of São Paulo, Brazil - Atta sexdens ASBM1 | ecosystem: Host-associated > Fungi > Mycelium > Unclassified ... | reverse complement strand
AGTATAAATGAGAAAAGAAAAAATGACCTGACAGATTGTAGAAGATATAACTGACATATATATATAATGTATATATATATATATATATATATATATATATATATATATATACATAATCCAATTTCTTCATTAAAGAAAAATAATTTTCACGCTGAAAATATAAATTTTCAAAGAAAAAAATGAACGCGAAAAATTTAAAATTCTTAATTTTCTTTTATATTTATATGAAACTTCAAAGTTGACTATCAAAGTTGACGAGAATTTCGATATATTTTGTCGATATATTTCGATATGTTAAAGCTTGTTGAATACTTAATATTCTATCTTTTATTAAAATAACGAAAACTATTTTAATAAAAGCTAGAATAGTCATATACTATATTTGGTTGTATAGTGATGTAAAGCGAATTTAGCGTGTGAAAATATATCAAATATTTGATATATTACAATACAAATTTTCCACATAAGATACATTTTCGTGTCTACGTCGCGTCACTCTTTTTGTGTTCGGAATTTGAAAGTGTGTGTAATGTGTCTAACGAGATCTTATAAGCTAAGGTAATACTACTTTGCGGCCTATGTCACACATGCCGAGAGAGATTTCTCTTTCAAGTACCTCAAAATATATTTATTATTGAAGATTAGCTTCACAATATACGCATTGCGCATATGATGAAATTTACAATTAAAACAAAAATTCGCGTGTTGTAACAACCATAGATTATATACGATTATAATTTCGATTATAATCGATTATAATTATCGCACGCAACCTTGTGAACTAATTAAATATTGAGAATAACATTTTTATAATATATAACGCAAAAGAGTTACGTATTAATCGACAACTGCAAATTATTATGCGCAAGCTTATATTATCATTTGTAAAATTTGTAATTTATACTTCTAACTTGTACAAATGGAATACATTAATTATTCGAAATACTGTTTTGGATGTGTGTGTGTGTGTGTGTGGGGGGGGGGCGTGTGTGTGTATGTGTGTGTGCGTGTACACACACACATATATATATGATCGATTGTTGATCATCCCAAGATGTTTTCGTTACGCTGCCGATGTACTCTTCGAATTTTTATGCTTTTGTACAGTGAAAATAACTAGAAAGGAGGAAATTGTGAAAAAGTTAACAATTACTAGTGCAATAACAGTATATAATGATACAATGTTATTTTAGAAGGCAATATGTCCCGCATATCCCTTCGAACTTGTATAGCATTTACTATGTAACGATCAAAATCGTTAATTATTAATCAAATTAATTAATCTTTTTATGTAAATTAAAGATTGTAAAAATATGTTTTCCCTCTCTTCCTTTTTTTATTTTCAAAAATTTTTTCTTATCAAGTGATTATGAGATTGTTACGTATGAAATTTCTGTATGTAATTAAACAGAAAGAAAATTGTAGATGATTGTTAGTTAATTGAACAATGAAATTTATATTTCTAAAAATTAAATATTCATTTTTTTTATATCCTTTTTCGTCAAAAAAAGTATATGGTCTTTATTTTCTTTATATGTTTAAGTTTACTTTTTCACTTTTATTCTGCTTGTTAAATATCGTTGTATTTAATTAAGAGTATATTAAGAGTATATTATGTAATTATTTTTGGAAAGATTATAAATGTAGGAAACAAAAATGCAATGCAAAAAGATCAATTCATTGTAATTTCGTTCTTTATCATTTTCATTTTGAAAGAATGAAGCAACAAGTAATTATTTACTTATATTATAAGCTTTCTATAAGCTTTCTCAAAACAGTTAAGCTGTTTCAGATTAGTCGATTATTAAATTCAAATTGTTTAAGTGTTCCCATAGAAAAAATATTATCTAACAGAAATAGCTTTCCTTTAAAATATAAGGTTCAGAGATTAAAATGTAATATGCAGACAAGAGATTAAAAAAAGCTGTATTTATCAATGCATTGTGAGGCGATAATTGATTATAATATCTGAGACAATCAAAATTTATTTTTTTTAATTATCAATTATTGTAAGTAAAGAATTTTAAAAGTGATTTTTTATTAATGCAATTTCTAACAAAATTGTGTTAATAAAAAATCATTTGTGTTAATAAAAAAAATTACATAATAATGTAATTAATCGTAAAAATAATTATGTATTAATACATGTTTTTCTTCCGCTATTTCAGTCTGATTTGTTTGTTCTTCAATTGCTTTAATGCTCCATCGATAATATTGGATCTTAATAATTGGATCTTTAATAGCACTACGCTCCATAATTAGGTCTGATCGTATGGTTTGCACTTTTTACACTCAGCATCTTCGCTTTTTCTCTTTTTAACGCCTAAATATATATCTATCTCATTTGAAGTGCAAAAATATTTGAAGATTTCAAGCAACACGAACAGACCTGTGATATCGAATTAGATTAGGTTAAGTTGGCTTCTTGGAAGATTTAAGTTGGCAGCAGTGACTTCGGTACAGGAAGAGACGCCACCGCGACGTTCTCCTTGCGTCGCTGCACATTTCCGTTTCGCCATCTTTTACTTCGGGAAATCGTGTGCCGTTTCGCGTCCTGTTCTATCGCGTAGTTTTACAGACTACTGACTTGGTGAGTACCAAAACAATTTATTTCATCTTGCTGGAATCGCCGCGGTCGCATGCGAGCGAGCAAATACGGACATCAACTGAAATATGTTTGAATGATATAATGCCACATCGAGCTCGATGCAGTGTTCCACTTGGTGCGTTTAGCCGGTCTCTCTTCTAATCTCCTAATATAGTTTCTCGAACGATTAAGTTACCGGTATTCAGACGCGATCTATCGGAAACATTTGCCGCGGAATGTGCATCCGCTAACGATCGTGATCGTTTCTCTCGTGATGAGCGTAATAGGGCTCGGGCGAGACGTCGCGTGAACGGCGTAAATGCGTCGTACCTTCGATTGTTCGATTGCGCTTCCATTATCACGAGGTGAAATGTTAGAGAACGTTTACTTTGCGACGTCGCGATGCATGTATTTCTCTACTCCATTCGATTCGCAGCGCGTTATTCTTTCTTCCCGCGATTTATCAATTGGGAGAACAAACGCGATGGTCGCCGATGTGCTTGAGCTGTGTAAACTCATCCTGTCGACATTTCGTGACGCGCGAATGATGATGCGTCTCGCATCAATGCGTCACGTCATTCGTATGCGGCATGGAGAGAATCGACGTGCCTTCCCTTATTTGTTTCTCTTCCACATCATTTTTTTTACGGTGTTGAGAATTTGAACTTGAGTGCGCGATCACGCGATTTACATTTTTTTGACGCTGAAATTAAAGCCCATGGCACACACATAGAAAAATTTACAATAAGGATGATTACATCAATGTTATTTTAACTTTAAGTGAAGTTAAAATTCCCTCTCTGTCTCTCTGTCGACTTTAAAAAAAGAAAGAAGAGTTTCGAGCTTCATTTAAAGTCAAAATAACGTTGGTTCAATCGGGCCTAAGAACAGTAAAGTCTTAAATACAATGAAAAGTAAATAGGAACAAAGCACAACAGATTTCAATCTATTAGAATGTATCAGAATTCTAGGTATATGAGGTTTCTGATTGGGTTGAAATCTCTTATTCTCTGTTCTTATTGCTTTTCATTGTGTTTAAGGCTTTACTGCTTAAGTTTTTTTGTGTGCCAAAGACACTACAATTGAAGTAGACACTTCTACAATTGAAGTAATATTGTGTAACTGTAAGAAATTGACTAATCATAGTTGGTTATTATCACATTCGACTGTGATTGGTTTTTACTTCCAACTTATTCATATTATTCCAATTGTAGGTCTTTTATAAAGTTCTAGTCTTTTTCGAAGAAACTTCTTAATTGGTGCAATATATTTATTTATACGTTGGAAATAAACTATATTTTGAGACTACTGAAATATTTATAATTTTATTAATCGCCATCTAATCAATTTGCTCATGTTTTATAATTTTTTATAATTTTTATCTCGTTTTAAGATACGCGATCGACTTTTATTATACACCAGTTCAGTGCCACTCATTGTGTATCTTGAAACGAGAGAAAAATTATAAAAATGAGCAAATTCACTAAATGTTGAGCAATAAAATTATAAATATTCTAGTGAATTTGCTCACTTTTGTAATTTTTATTTCATTTCAAGATACACAATCGATTTCTAGAACTTTCTTCGAAAAAGAACAAACCTTGTAATTATTGACTGGTGGGACGACGCCTTTCTCGCGACCAACAAGTTCTATCGTCTATCCTCGTCTCTCTTGAACGCTCTTTCTTGATCCATTGCGGTAATTTTCCATCGTCGGTTCGCGCCTCGTATCGTTCGCGACCTCACGGTCGAGACGCTACATATGTCAGACGATCCTTGAATTCAACCACGACTGTATAGTCTTTACAAACGATGCATTGTATCATCTCCGTTAAGCCAGTGGCACACGAGGTAATTTTTCCTACTGGATTGCTTGCGTTTTAATGAATTACCAGAATTTCGCCACACAGAACTTCTAGTAACAACAACAACTTCGTCACAACGCAATCAATCCAGCAGGAAAATATGCATCGTGTGCCACAGTCTATTAATTTCGATCGCCTTATGTTTCTTCAAAATTACTAATACTTGGTAATACGCGAGGTTTAGGCAAGATTCCAATTATTGCGCATTATTTTGTGACAAATATCATGTCATCCGCGACTTTTGGCCGACCATCAATGACATTGGACATTCATGTTTGTTTAATACTTCATTCGTTAATAATTCAATAGGAGTCTAAACTTTCCGCCAACAATTGGGGTATTTAAGTTCATGTCACTCTACATTGGAGATGAAGATTGTGAATTAGAGATTATAGGCTTTCTATTATAAATTATTATCTGAGCTTTAAGCTTTAAGCTGCAAGAAATTGACTAATTACGGTCGAATATAAAAATAGTCGACTATGATTGGTTAGTTTCTCAAAACTCAAAGCTTAGGTAATGACTTGTAGAAAGCCTATTAAAATTCGACCAGTCTGATCATTTTAATTTTAATCCATTTTGATAATCTAAATCTATAAAAAGTAATATAATCCTATTTCTATAATGGTAAAACACTAAAGTTGTAAAACTTTAATAAGCATGCCAAAAATTTTTTCAGACTTTTATGTAACATAAAACAACAAAAAGATTGCTTTGCTTCTGGAAGACCCCTATTGCTGACGAAGAGTAAAAATTTATGTTGTCGGAGGATTAATAGCAAAGCGACAAATGTTTCTTCTGTACTCTTACTGGAAAATCAATAATCGAGCGAATGACTCATCGTGTTTTTTGGCTGGCTTCATGAAAATTTGACATTAAGGAGGCGGGTAAAGCGCATCGTCATGTGGCTGACGTTATTTCTAAAAATACTGCATGCAAGTATTAACGTGATTGAATGCACCGCAGTTGCATACAATGCAATAAATATTTATCAAACTGAATGAATAATAAATTTTCATTATTTTTGTATAGAATTTGATATTGCTTTTGTTATGAAAGTAAAATTTTAATTTATAATATCACAAAATGTATACAATACTATACACACACACACACACACACACACACACACACACACACACACACACACACACACACACACACACATATATATATAATAAATTTTCTTTATTTTCGTAAAATTGAGAATAAAATATATAAATTTCAACATATACGAAGCCATGCTTGGAAAAATACGATAAATCCATTGCTCCTAAATACTTATGTTCTCAATTTCTTCCCTGTGTTTAATTTTTTGTTTGTTGCATCGGGGCCCTTATTTATTAAGAAATGTTATAAATATATTTATTTCTGTACTTATCTTTATTTCTATCGCTGAGAGAATATGGATGCTTTTCATTTGGTAACACAAATCGACACAAGTATTGTTATCTTTATCTTCTCTGGATAGAACGTTTTGTCGAAATTTGTGTCAACTTATATCATCAAATGGAAAGCATCCTATATATTCATTAATCATGCAACGGATGAAGGTAACGTAGGGAATTGCGGGAAGTGGATGTGTCCAGGCTATATTCGCTCTTCCCGCTTCGTTTGACTCCACGCATCGATGAGATACTATTAAAGACCGTCAACCTTGGGCAAATTTTCGGCGATATAAAAAGAGCCTCAAGGACCCGAAGACAATTGAAGAACTCTGGCATTATCAACAATTGACAAACAAAATTTACAAATTTGCTATTGTTAACATAAATATTTGGCTCATACATTATTAAATTCATGATTTTTTATTACATAAATATTCCATAAATAAATATGCATACTTATAAAGTTATATTCTATATATTATATTCTATATAATATTCTATATATTGCAGAAAAATTTTTTCTTTGCACTTGTCATCTCTGTTGACAATTAAACTTAATTAAACTTTAACATATAATGATAATATACTGAAATTATATAAATTACAATTTTAAAGAAAAATCGAGTATTATTGAATTATAAATGCATCTATTAAGCTAATAAATCATAAAATTAGTACAATATTATTTTTAACTTTTAATCACTTCAATATTCACAAGAACGCAAACTTCCGTAAGGATGTCGGTCTTTAATAGTATCTTGTCGGTGGCATATCGCAGTGAGGCTCGATACTTCTGATTGAACTGAATATTTGAGACATCGGCGGGAACGGAGCGCAGTTTGAATTTTCCCGCGCTCGACCGGCGTCGCTCACTATTGGCTCGTACGGCTTCGCCTACACTCTACCAGCGCTGCTCGCCATTGGCTCGCTCCGCTCCGTCTACGCCTATCTTCACGTCGCCGGCAAGCGCGCGATAGGTTGCGGAACGCGCTAGTGCCGAGCTCAGGCGGACGACGCGGCAAACGGCAGGGACGCCATTACTACCGTTGCGTTTCTCTGGTGTGTGTGGCGTCTTAGATCTTTCCATTTCACAGCGACGGGGACCGGCATTGTTCTACTTTCTACTTCCGTACTTCGCTTTCTTTCGTCACGTCTGACCAGTCGCGTGCAATTCTATTGTCCGTGAATTCCACGCGGATTCCTTCGTACGCAGATACGCTGTCGTGAGCAGTTCGACGCAGGTACGTACTTTTGCGACGAAAGATCGTGACGATTTCGTCGACATTCCTTTTACAAGAAACAATGTAGTCGCGAATGAGTTAAAATTCTCTAATGCCACAAGGCAAGTTCGTTGGAGCTGTAGGAATGTCGCGGCTACGTGTACATTAGTTTGGGGATCGTGGACAAGATGGAGGAAAAGCAAGCGTTGGGATCGAAGTCAAGTCGCCTCACTTTGATTTCCTTTCTTTCGAGTGGTCGCCCGGTCACCGGGAAAGATAGCGTCTTACGAGATTGCGCCATCGGGCGAAAGAGATGGTTGGCGAGAATTGTGAAACGCTAGGTATTTTGAGGAATAACGAGAAAACTGGTTTTAACGTTTTGAATAACCTTGAAATTAAATTCTAACGATCGTTACGATTATCCAAGTTGTTCTGGCGTGATTCGTGTTTAGGTCATAGGCTAGAATTGATGTATTTCTCCCGTAGATGTTTGTAAATATTTATTGTATGAGGATCACATTCCTAGCATTGAAATCCACATACGCCGGTATTATCCGGCTCCCACTGCCTCGTTCTAGCGACGCAACGCTATGCGGCGCCGGCATCTAAACTCCCGGCCGAATTCTATGGCTGAATGAAATGGCGGGGACGAGTACGCTAAATGGATTAGCGTCGCTAGATATATCTGGAACACGATGATGCAGACTGCAGAATATTTAATTGATACTATACTTTATAATTATTTAAAATTCTTATCGCGAAAAAAATTATCATCTTCGAAGTAATATAATTTATTATTATGTATCTACAAATATTATTAATTTATTATTTCACAATGACACCACCGTAAACAAATTTTTATTTTTAATTTGGAAAAATGTTCTGCTAAATGTGAAAATAAAAATGCAATATAATTTTAATATAAGTTTAATTATAAATTTATTACAAGATTATATTTTTATATTTAAAAATTTATGTTAAACTGCATGGAGAGAGACAAAAAGTGGTATTTCTGTTCTTATATGTACATCTTTGTGACATTAGGTTCTTGTACGAGCCGCAAAATGCCGGGTTTTAGCAGCGTTGGCACATTTAAAATCTTCATTGGTAATTTAGCCGATAAGACCTCGAACGCGGACATAAAGCCATTGTTCGAGAAGTATGGAAAAGTCGTGGAATGCGATGTGGTAAAGAATTATGGCTTCGTGGTAAGTGTTGTCATCAGTTTAATCGAATACTTTAATCAGTACGATCAGGCGATGATATGATTATCAGGATTGATAATTGATAATACAAAGTGACACCTTTTATTTACACAGCATATGGAAAATGAAGAAGCTGGTCGAAATGCGATACAAAATCTGAATGGACACATGGTTCATGGTCAGCCGATAAAATGTGAAGCTGCGAAGAGTCGTAAGGGACCCAACACTCCTACGACGAAAATCTTTGTGGGCAATCTTACAGATAACACTAAGGCGCCACAGGTTCGCGAACTGTTCGCTAAGTACGGCACTGTCGTTGAGTGCGACATCGTGAGAAACTATGGTTTCGTTCATCTGGAGGCAACTGGCGACGTGAACGATGCCATCAAGGAGCTGAATGGTCAGATCGTGGATGGACAACCGATGAAGGTCCAGATATCTACTAGTCGAGTACGACAGAGGCCAGGCATGGGGGATCCGGAACAATGCTACCGATGCGGACGAGGCGGTCACTGGTCGAAGGAATGTCCCAAGGGAGGGATGGGAGGTGGACCAGATAGGAACGGATACAGGGACCGAATGTTTGGACGCGATCCATATCCTCCACCGCCGCCACCACCGTTCCTACGGGACCGGCTCATGGGTGGTGGCCGCTTTGGGGTAAGTTTTTTTTTTTTTTTTTTTTTTAACCATGTTTCACATACCATTTATGTACATAAACATTCGGATCATTCATGTTATCGATGACTTTCATGTTGGATAGCATAGATGATTGCAATATGAGAATATCTTGTATTAATTTTCCACTGGGATTTCCGTTTGTTAATAGGATTACGAAAGCTACTACGACAGGCGCGGCTTCGAGGACACCAGGGACCTCTACGAGAGGCGGTTTACGGGTATGACAGGGCCCAGTGACATGGGTTCTACCATGTGCGGGCTAGACTTTCCACCAATGACAATGCCACCTCTACCACCAAGACGAGACCCAATGCCTCCTATGCCTCCTCTAGGTATGGGATCCATGCGTGACACTGGCTTCTCCCGTGGTAACGAGTATGGAATGTTCAGCCGCCGATCACCCCCTCCAAGTGGCAACAACGGCCGGTTCAGGTGAGTAGGTACCCGGCGTACCGACTGCCCATTCGTCCGACTTAACATTGTGAACGTTCCAGGCTGGATTAACAGCTCATGCGAATTGGGGTTTCGGTGATTCGTCGACATTATTTCTAGTCTCTGTTGCACATTTTTTCTTTCTCTTATCATATAGATTTCAGCTTGTATCTCCTTATAGTATTTATCTTTCCTTATTTTTTTATTTTATTCCCATGAAAAAGCGAATGTTAAGTTATGGACAAGCGATCGCGAGTCTTACAATGTTCACTTCATGTCTACTTCATTATAAACCTCTGTCGTCCTTTTTCGACGTTTTTTTGTTAAATGTACTGCCACTCTTTTTATCTCTTCTGTCTCTTCTTACTTTTCTATCGTCGTATATTAAACTTCTTCTCTCTGACAATTGATATCGCGCGGCACAACGCATGATCGTTATCGTCTATGCAAATATTACTTTCTCGTACTTGAGATTTTAAGACTTAATACTTTTACACACACGTACCAGTGTCGACCCGATGCCCACATGAGTGCAGACTCCGTCGTAGTGAAATGTTAATTATATGACGCTTGGACGTTTCTGTACATTCTAAATTTCAGTGCACCTCAGGCGTACCATCTTTGTCCATGAACGCGGGCAACCCTAGAGAGACAGTCCCGGGTCAGCGTTCAAGTCGTACAAGAGTAAGTCTTTGACTCATTTTGTTAGCGAGTAGTCACGCCTCGTTCTTGTCGCTGCAACAACCCGCGTCAGAAATACAATAGCAGCCGCCTACGTCGTCTGCGTCCCATGGTGTTTGAATTTTTTTCCGGGTCTCGACTGATTGTTCCTTGAACATGTCGACTGCTCTTCTAGGGATGTCCTAGTTCATAGACTCTCTTGATCCATGGCATTAACTGCGAAATTGGCCTGTATGTCTCTCACTGAATCCTTTGTGTTTCAAGCGCTCCCTATTACGTACATCACTCAGCCGGGAGTGGCGCGGAGGCCTGGGATGAAGAAACGTACCTAAGGAATGCGAATTAGAATTTCTTGATCGCACTACCGCGAGCCAGGATGCTCTGCAATTTTAAACGAAACTCGTACGCTGTAGATAGAGAAAAGAAAGAAAAGCAAACAGGGCTGGCGCGATTTTGGAATGACGCATCGAATTGATTGTCTTTGAAACGTGTCGTAAGTAGAAACCAGCTCTCCAGACGATTTGGATCAGTAAGTTTATATCGGTATCTTCCGTAATCTTTCCAAGTTTCACAAACTTACGAACATAAACTTGATAACATCGATTCGATTGAATCTAACTCGATTTTTTTTGATGCGCAAATATTTTTTTTTTTTTTTTTGGCTAAAATCATGTATATTGTCACTTTAATAATAAAAATATTGACGTAACAAATTTAAAAAAATGTTATGTCGATGACAATGGAAGTATTTTCAAATTGAGCAAATCTTGGGAATATATTTTTCTTTCTTCTTTTTTACTATCAGTAAAATGTACATTTTTTTCCTTATGCGGTATATATTTCCAAGTTACAATGCGAGATTGAATTTCTTATTTTATGGATCGCTTTTTTCTTGCTGTTTTGTAATTTTTCCCGTTTCATTAAGTAACTAATTACTTCAAATAGATACATTTTCAATTGAAGTCGTTTCAGTTGATGTATTAATTTGAATACACTTAAAGTTTCGTACGAAACACAAAATATTATCTTATTAAATCATAAATTACAAAATTATCCTACATTCGGTCGAATCGGAATTTCGCGAAGAGATTGTCAGTTTGTTCGCGTGCTGTCTAAAATTAGTATCCATAGCTCTTGAAGTTGACTTCTACTCACGAGGTTCAAAGCTTTTCATGTATGTAAATCCATTCGCAAAACGTTCAAATAGAAAACAGAATTGATTGAATTTCTCAGTTTTTCTAAATACTTTGAATTTGTTGTTGCACGTTACCACCTCATTACCCCCTACTATCCCAGCCTGGGCTGCAAATGGCTCTTATTTTTTATAATACTCTTGTTGGTTTTTTTTTTGTGAGAAGCTGTAATACAAGTCGCATGGGTTAAAAATCCAGTCTACCGCTGCCTGCCTCATATGACTAGTTACATCCCACATCTCCTGGCCAATCCTTCACTTTCGCTGTCATAGGTTTTTGTAGTTGTTAATCGTCCATTGCGTTCCTGCACTCAAGTTTGCGAACGATTATTAATTATACATCATTGAAAGTTGTTAAATTCATTTAACGGATCAAAATTTTTCCTTTGTACATACGCCTACACGTGCGCGCGCGCACACGTGCACGCGTTTGTATATCCGATGTAATGGAGTGATAGGAAATTGTACTGTAAATTTAGTAATTCTATGATCTGCGTGTTATATCCTGTCTATTACATTTTTTTTCCTAATTTTTACTCTTGAGGTAACGTAATAGACAAAACATTCCGTCCCCGATCCTGAGTCATATTAGGCGAGGCACGCGAATCTTGCACGTGAATCTATATGTATATACAGGGACTAATTCACAAAGTTAAGCCTTGGACAAGGGAGCCAGTATATGGTATATGTTGATCTGATCTCATTGGTAGATTCGATTATTTATTATACCGCTGTTATAGTAGAGGCATGTACGAGGACTTCAGCCGAGATTCGTTTGAAGAGCGTAGGTAAGTAGAGTGAAGTGCCTGGGATTATAATATTACGTCCAAATTGAAATCCTCACATGTCGCGAGATTTAGAAACAATATTAAGCCGCCCTCTTCTTTATATCATGATCGTGCCAAGAAAATATTTTTGTTTAAAAAATTCATTGAACACTTAGATATTATTCTTATTATTATTATTATTCATTATTTTTTACCTTCTTTATATCTTTTGAAATACCGTGTGTTTCATTTTAATCACCCTAGATATTCGAGATACAAATATTTCGAAAAATATGGAAGATACGAAAAAAATATTTCAAACCAAAGTTGTAATAGTTTCGAGGGGGACATAAGACGATGCCATTAATTTGACCTTGAATAATTGTATGAAGGTCACATAAAAGTCATTTTTAATTTCTTAAATAGAACGCCTTATTTTTTATTTTATTTTCTTATAGCTATTTCTCAAGAGCTTTCCAAAACGCTATAATTAAATATTTTTTCATGACGTACTTTTCGACTTATGAGGCTTGAAAGTCACAGTATGTGCTGACATTAGCATTACCCAAGCTGTCCGACCGACACCTTGGGTAAAATTTCTTGAATGCTATTTAGAATCATCCATGTCCTAGATAACATTTGTTAAAATCAAGACCACTTATTCCTCTTTCATTTTTATACTAAAAATTCATTTTTATGTTAAAATAAAAATTAAAAGTACAACCTCCAACTTTCCTGGCTTTGACAAATGTTATCTAAATCCAGGACATAACTCTGAACAACATTTAAGAGGTTTTAACTGTCGATTGGACACTTTGGATAATGCTAATACCGACATATACTTTCCTCAACTCCAGAAATACGTCATGAAAAAATATTTAATTATAGTGTTTTGAAAATCTCTTGAGATAAACTATAAGAAAATAAAATGAAAAATGGGGCGTACCATTTAAGAAATTAAAAGTACCCTTCATGTGATTTTCATACAATTATTCAGTCAAATTAATGGCACTGTCTTATGTCCCCTTCGAAACCATACGATTTTTTGTCTGAACATTTTTTCGTATCTTCCATATTTTTCGAGATATTTGCGATTAAAATAAAATACACAGTATACTGACATGAAAATCTAAAGCATATGAAAAGTGAACTGTAGATTTTCTATATCATCAATTTGGAATGCATTATTTTATTCCGTACGAATCGTTATTCGTAAAAATTTATACAAATTATTTAATAGCAATGATTGAAAACATTCAACATCACAAGATATTTTAAAACATGATCTTTCATAAAGAAGAGTGCTCTAATAAAGAATTGAATGTTTTAATGCAAATTGCGCGAATGTTCCTACTATCGTAAAACAGAAGAATCAGTAAAAAAAAAAGTTTAGCGAGAAAAACGAGGTATTATCCGAGCTGTCCGCTCCCCTTTTCTTTCATTATTTTTTTAATCATTTTTTTCTTTCTTATTCTACTATTTACGATATTTCACTCTACGTACGTGCTCTATTACTCTACATTTCTATCTTCTATTTTTTTTTCATACCACGCAAATATATTACCTTTAACATTTACAATCTATATCTATCCGTGCTTTGATCCGCATCAACGATCTCGTGACTGACGTGACATAATTTTGGTTACCAGACCGGGATTACGAGGGCCATCGCCGTCGCGCCGGTTCGCACCATACTAAATCGTCGCGTCGGGCTCGGATCGGTCTCTGTCGGTCGTCGGTCCGTCGGGTCTGTCTGTCGCTAGCAGGAAGCCTCGGAACCGAGATACTCTTGGCCGTCTTGCAAACTGCACGCGTGAAGATCTGCCGCCCGCTCTATGAGAAACAAGTGCTCTACCCGCAGTGCGATCTATTTAGACGGAAAAAAAACCGAAACATAGCCAGCCGAAAATAGCACAGACATGCAAAAATTATGGAAAATTATCATTCCCCATCCGACGAATCCTCGTATCTTTCCAGAGACTCCCGGCTTGACGATCCTTTCGTATCTCTTGTTGTCTACTGTGACCACTTTTGCACCCCTCCCTCATACATTTGTATAAAGTCAGGTATCTTCGACGTGTCAAAAAAAAAGATACGGCTCTACTGCGGAGACAGTTCTCGATCCTCGAATAGGAAGCTTCATTTTCCTTTCTCAAAGTGTCTTGCTTATTTAGGAACTGGACTCGTAACTCAAATACAACTATTGCAATTTGTAATTTAAAGACTTGTAACTTGTTTAAAAAAAAAAACAAAAATAAAAAAATGTAAGATCAACGAAAGCTTTGCAGTGAAGCCGTATCTCGCAGCGGTTGAATCCGCCGATCGTTTCCGGGTTTTCTGTGACGATGACACATCCATCCTTCCGTTGCGTAACAATCAATAGACTCCTAATTACGCGTGTTACGCACCTTTCCGCGGGGACCGCTAGACGAGGTAACAACCGCTTGGCGAAGGTACTGCGTGATATCACTGTAATTCTTCACACACTTGAACACTCGCAATCCGCTATTGTCGATTGTCAATCTACACTGCGTCATACGTGGACATCACCGCGCGTTAGAGATAAACGGAACAAGATGGATTGAATCCAAACTGCGATCTTATTCAATGCGTCGAACGGATGCGAAATTCACTGTCGCGAACATTCTTACGTTCCGAGAGCGGTACTCGCGGTTGGTCCCTTAAAAAGAAAAATGAAGATCGCTTTAATTGTGCTTGTGCGTTTGTATACACTTAGCGCGGCCTACGTCTTCTCGTGACACCTTCACGAATACGCTGACAATTGTAAGGTCTTTAATTTACATTTCTTTACAAAATTGTTCATCAAAAATAATACGCTGCGTATATATGTATATGTATATATACGAAAAAGAAATATGAGAAAAATATAATAAAGATGAATTATATTAGGAATGACGAGCATGCGTCGCTATTTTGCTCTTGTTTTATCGATTGGTCGGCTCTTAAAGCTCTTTGTTCTCTCTTTTGGATTTTATTAATGTCCATCGACGAAAACCGCGACGCGGTTTGTGAAACGGAGAAAAGTGAAGAGAAAAGTCTCTGAAGTAATTTTAGAAATTATTTTTAAAGTGTTAAAGTTGAGAGCAAAGTTGCTTCATCTTTGAAAGTGATAGAATTCATGTTGAGAAGTATTTTATTATTTTTCACGTATAATTTATAAAGATGTAAATTGGATTTTTCTCTCTTACGATTTTAGCGTATTCTTAAAAATACACCAAGAAGATGTAGACCGTGTTTAAGGAAGAAAGAAAAAATAAGCGTTTGCCGAAATCTTTCCCCAAAGGGGGGTAGCGTGCGGGTCTGATCGTTTAGAAAACCTGTTTTCACAATGCTGTTTTCTTCACTGCAAAAAGAAAAGAAAAAGTTATAATTGGACTTAGACCCGGTAGGATGCGCCGATTCTGTATGGAAATCTAAGTGGCGGAACATTTATTCTTAGCGTATAGTAACGTAATCTTTTTATTAACGTAGGATTAATTCTGACGTAAAAAAAAGACGTGCTGTAGTCTGTAATCGCACTTCCGTTTTGTTCGAGCGTAGAGACTTGCTGTAAGGTTTTTTTCTCCCGTCTACGCTTTTTGTTTTTTGCTAAGAACCGTGTTCTTTTTTTTTCTTAAAGATTATAATAAATTATAACCACACGATATATTGCTAATAATGATGCTGAATATAAGAGAAATGTAATAACATGTATTTGTGAAATTCACAAGAAAAAAACGACGTGTACTGCGTGTTTCTTTAATTATATTATACCGACCGCTCTCTCTCTCTCTCTCTCTCTCTCTCTCTCTCTCTCTCTCTTTCGCGGTGTACCCATTGCCAGCAACAACCATCCAGGAAAACCACTCTAAATCCTTCCCTTGTCGCACCACGAAAATCTTGATCGGGTACGATTGGACGCGCGCTTCCTTCGCTGGCTTCCTGCGCGTCGTGCGCGCGTTTCCGCTTCGCATTAGCTCAATAAAAAAAAAAAGAATGAAATTCCCCGTCAAAATCTCGATATGAAACGCGCGCGGCGTATTTGCTCATGTTACTCTGTCTCTCTTTGCTGCCATTCTTGTGTTATCCTTCACAAGTCTAATTGTCGATCCACAGGTAGATCAGCGATATTTTCTCCATCGAACAATTCAAATTACTTCTACTTTCCTAAATTTTTATTTAATTGCGATACAATCTATATGAATTAATTACAGCGATATTTAGATTTTAGTCTTGTAAACCGTCCAATAATTTGGTAAATTATCAATTAGAATTACAAGTTTGTCAATTAGTCAAAATTATGTTTAATCAAATTATTTGTTAAACAACCAATTGGACATATAATTTAATTGTAATTGCATATGTGAATAATATTTAGATTAGACATCCTGGTCTATATAGACGTTGCCTTATATTGTTAATATCATTGAAAATTAGTGTCTTTTCATAATTTATCGAGGACTATTTCATGTTCACGTGTGAAATTGTATTTCACGTTTCATGTGTTCCTGGCTCGATGACTATTTTTTTTCTGTTAAACGAATTTCTCTCGAAGCCTCACCTGCCTTTTATTTCTATATTTTACTCTCAGTAAAGTGAGAAAAAATAGGGACAAGATGCACATATAAGTACAATGT
>Ga0157363_1002340_pt1 | contig 16669 bp, 11 predicted proteins | sample AttsexASBM1_FD_111477 | JGI IMG/M metagenome (GOLD analysis project Ga0157363, IMG submission 111477) | Fungus gardens microbial communities from leaf cutter ant in Ribeirão Preto, State of São Paulo, Brazil - Atta sexdens ASBM1 | ecosystem: Host-associated > Fungi > Mycelium > Unclassified ... | reverse complement strand
CCATGATCGACGTGCGCGATGATGGCGATATTACGGAGTTCCATGTGGTCTTCCAGACGGGAGGCATCGAAGAGAGGATTTGCGCCGTCTTCTGCACCGAATCCCGCCAATATGCAAACTCTGTCACCGTCTTTTCGTCCTGAAGATGCCTTGAGCCTGCGGGAAAGCTGGGCCACATCTCACAAAACACCGCCCCTTTGAGGAACTCAGACCATGTCCAACCACCAGCCCACTGGTCCCTCCGCCCCCGGAACCGACGCCCTCAGCCAGCTTGGCCGCGCCACCACGACGCCGCAGAGTCCCGAGGAAGCCGTTCTCGAACGCGTCCCCTCCCCGCATCAGGGACGGCAGTATGTGGTGCGCTTCACAGCCCCGGAATTCACCTCCCTCTGCCCCGTCACCGGGCAGCCGGACTTCGCGCACATCGTCATTGACTACATTCCCAGCGAATGGATCGTGGAGAGCAAATCCCTCAAGCTCTTCCTGACCAGCTTCCGCAATCATGGCGCGTTCCATGAAGACTGCTCCATCGCGATTGCCGAGCGTTTGGTGGCACTGCTTGATCCGCAATGGCTGCGGATCGGGGCGTACTGGTATCCGCGCGGCGGCATCCCCATCGACGTCTTCTGGCAGACGGGTGAGCCGCCGAAGGGCGTGTGGATTCCCGCACAGGACGTGCCGGGTTATCGCGGTCGCGGCTGAAGCGTGACCGAAGCCGCCGCCATCGCCCGCTCCAGCGGCCCTGTGACGCAGGCGCGACTGGCGGTGGACATTCAACGCCTCGGCGTCCTGCCGGGGATGACGCTTTTGGTTCATAGTTCCCTGAGCCGGATCGGCTGGGTTTGCGGGGGGGCGCGAACGGTTATCGAAAGTCTGCTTCAGGCGGTCGGCCCGGACGGCACGATCGTCATGCCCGCGCAATCCTGCGAACTAAGCGACCCGTCAGGCTGGTGCGACCCTCCCGTATCAGAAAGCTGGTGGGAGACGATCCGCACCACCATGCCGCCCTATGATCCGCATCTGACGCCGACGCGGGGCATGGGACAGATTGCCGAAATTTTCCGGACATGGCCCGGCGTGCAGCGCAGCGCCCATCCGCAGGTTTCATTCACCGCTCTGGGGCCGCTGGCGGCGGATATTCTGGCAACTCAGCCGCTGGACGATCCGTTCGGCACCCGCTCCCCGCTTTCGGCTTTGTCAGACCATAACGCACAGGTTTTGATGATCGGAACGGGCTGGGACACCTGTACGGCGCTGCATCTGGCCGAGCGCCTCGCCGATCCTGACGGACCCAGATTTCAGGATGGGACCTGCATCACGGCAGACGGGGAGCGCCGATGGATCCGCTTCAGCCTCCCCGAGACGCAGACGGAGCGTTTCGAGCCTTTTGGCGCAAGGCTCGACGGAAACGCCCTGCTCCGCCACGGGCATATCGGTTCGGCGGCCTCACGCCTGTTCCCGCTGGCCCCGGCCATTCGCATGGCCGCACAGCACTGGAACAGACAGGAACAGCCGCCGCAGAGCGATCAGTAAGACGCGCTGATCTCGCCGAGGAACATGCGTCCGGCAGACGGGGTGGCGCGGTTGGAGAACAGGCTCTGGTAATTCAGGCGGTTTGCCAGATTGTAGCCGTTCATCGACACTTTCCAGTGCTGGTTGAAACGGTGTGAAATCAGGGCGCTGAAATCCAGATTCGCCGGAGCCCGAAGCGTGTTGGCCGCATCCAGCCACACATGCTCACGCCATGTCACGCCGCCGCCAAACGTCACGTTGTAAGGCTTGCCTGCGAAGGCGTTATAGGCCGACCACAGCGTTGCCTGATTATGCGGCACATACTGCACGTTCTTTCCACGATTGGCCTTCGTGGCGGAGTAGGTGGTGCTGCTGTCATACAGGGCATAGGTGGCAGACACGTTCCAGCCCGGCAGAATAATGCCGCCAACGGAGAGTTCGAGCCCCTGATTGCGCTGTTTGTCGGACGAACCCGTGATTTCGCCCGTCACCGGATCGGCATTCAGCGCATTGCCCTTGTCCAGCCGGAACAGCGACGCCGTCACGCCCAACCGGTCGTGCAGGATGCTGTACTTGGCCCCAAGTTCATAAAGCTGCGCCTTTTCCGGGCTAGCGAACGAGTTGGTGCCGGGACGGATGGGCACGGAGCCGTTGGTCACATACATGCCCATCGGCGTCGTGGAGTTGGCCCATGTGAAATAATAGGTCTGATGCGAATCCGGCGTCAGAACGAGGCTGGCATTGGGGTTGAACACCCCGCTCACATCATGGAAATGCTGGTCGGGGTTCTTCGCAACATTCCCACCCGTCATGTTGTAGCTCGTCTGCCAGCGGTCCCAGCGGAACCCACCCTTGAGGGACAGCCAGTTCGTGAACCATATCTGGTCGAACAGGAACAGCCCGGTATCGAACCCGTATCCGTTGCTATGTGATTTCGCGCCTAGCGACCCAAGCGAGACAAGCCCACCCGGATTCATATCGCCCGGCACCAGATCCAGATTGCCGACATGCGGATTGGGATTGACGAGGTTCGCATAGGGCTTCGGCTTCAGGTAGGTAGACTGCGAACGCACGTCATTGACGCGCTCGATATCAAAGCCTGCAACGACCTGATGGCGCAGGAACCCCGTATGGAAATCCGCAACCATCGAGCCGACATTCTGCACGGACCAGCTCGTCTGCTGATACGGCAGGGGCGCCATATACGTCCCAGGCCCTGTCCCAGCGCCCGCACCGACCGGCCCCGAACGTGCCACAAGCGCCTTGGACGGATCGCCGCTGAAATAGTTGTTCACGCAGGTCGTATCGCAGGTCGCTTTGGAGGCCGCGAACGTCCGGTAATATTCGCCGCCGCGCAGATCATCATAGAACGTGATGTGTTTGTTCAGTTTGAAGCTAAAACGGGCCGTTTCCATGTTGGCGTTTGTGGCGTTCTGGTCATTGTCCGTGCCGTACCAGTTGCTACGGCGGATGCCATATTCCGTGATGGGCTGACCATAAGCCGCGCCCGGCTTCGTCACGACCGGCACACCGAAATCCGGAATCGAATTTTCCTGCTGGTGCATATATTGCAGAACCAGCGTCGTTCTCTTGCCGATGCCAAAAGCCAGCGACGGCGCGATACCCCAGCGATGGGAATAGAGGTTGTCGCGCCCGACGATATTGTGCTCGTCGCCCATGCCCGTGATGCGGAAGGCCGTTGAGTCATTGATCTTCTGATTGACGTCCAGCGTGCCGCGATAATAGCTGCCTGACCCGCCAGAAAACTCAGCGTTATAATGGTTTTTCAGACCGGGCGTTTTGGTGACCATATTGATCGCGCCACCCGTCGTGCCATTCCCGAATACTTCGGAAGACGGCCCCTTGATAACCGAAACGGTCTCGAAATTGAATGCATCGCGCGAATAGACGCCGAAATCCCGCAGTCCGTCTTCGTAGATGTCATTCTGGGCTTGAAAACCACGGATCAGGAACTGATCGCCGTTCATGCCGCCCGCGCCCTCGCCGATGGACGTCGTGACACCCGGAACGTTCCGCAGTGCCTCGTCGAGGGATTTGACGTTCTGCTGCTGCATCAGAGCCTGTGGCACCACGTTGATGTTCTGCGGCGTATGCATCACATCCTGCGGCATCCGCGACAGACCGGTAGAGTCATGCATGGTGTTGAAACCATGCCCCTGCACCGTCAGATATTCTGCATCCGCGCCTTCAAGACTCTGGGTCTTGTTCAGGGATTTTGCCGCAGAGGGGGCCTTGGGGTTCGGTTTTTCGTCTTTTTTAACGGGGTCCGCCGCATAGCCCTGTGACGACATCAGCAGCGTTCCCGCAACTGATAATGAAGTAATGTGCGTGCGCAGCGAACCGGTCATTGAATGCCTCTTGGTTACGGACATGTCTCGTTATGTTGCAGAGGCAAATATTAGAAATAAGAATCATTCGCAACAAATTTCTGAAGGAATGGCTTTCCTTTCGCCAAAAAAGCGCTTTGCCGGATCAGAAACTGCTTCAAAACACATCAGGCTCCCCACCCGCACACAGAGGATGGAGAGCCTGTCAGGTCTCTTCAGAATTTTACAGACGTCAGAGCGTAATGCCGAGCTGTCCCTGAAAATACAGCAAGGGTGCGCGGTTTTCGTCGAGCTCAAGCGAAACAGGACGCGCCATGAATAGCGCATGTGTGCCGCCCTGGAACGTTTCGACCAGTTCGCAGTGCATCTTCACCAGCGAATCCCGAACAAACGCCGTGCCATCCGCCGAGCGTTCGATCACGTCGGAGCCGAACTTGTCGCCTGTGCGGCTGGCGAACAGCATCGCCACGTCTTTGTGGTCGTTGCCCAGAATGCTGAGGCCGAACGTGCCAGCTTCCGCAATCGCGCGATAAGTCGCGCTGGCACGGTTGAGACAGATCAGCAGCAGAAGCGGATCAAGGGACACGGAGGTCAGGGCGCTGATGGTCGCGCCCTGCTCGCCTTCGCTGCCTTTGGCCGTCACCACAGCCACACCCGTGGCGAAATGGGACATGGCCTTGCGAAAATCGGTGTCGTTCGGAGTCGTCATGCAGACTCCTTGCCATAATCCGACGACCAGCGCACCTCCCCTCCTTTGGACAAGGTTGCTCAGAACCCCAGCGTCATATCCGCCCCGAACAGGATGCGCCCCATATGGTGCTGATCGTCGAACGGACGCGTGCCGTTGAGGGAACGGTCGAATCGCAGTTCCGGCCGAAACTGGAGCAGCTTGATGTGATGCCCCACATCCGGCCGCCAGACAGTGTTGAGCGTCAACGCGCCATAGGTCGTGGCGGGAGCGGACACAGAGCGTGTCGGATTGCCGAGCAGAGCCTGTGCAGAGCCTTCATTCTCGGCAAAACTCGTCACGAAACTACCGGTATTGTCCCGATACAGCTCGGCCCGCGCATTGACGGTCAGATTCGGATGCATGTGCCATCCGCCCCACACCACCGCGCTCCATGTATCGGCCCGCAGCCCTTCGTCATGAAGCTGGTTCACTTCCGCCGTGACGCTCCATGTTTTCGAGAATGTCCAGGTCCCGTTCAGATCGTTCCAGTACCGCATGGCTCCGTTGGCCCTCGGCCCCAGAGCACGCACGGCATCTTCCGGCCCGACCCGCAGCAGATAGGTGAAGGACAGATGACCATCTACCAGATCATTGCCCGTCACCCCCAGATATCCGGCAGGACGATCATTGTTATCCCCCCGACCGAAAGAGGTCTGGTTGCCGGTATCCGCGCCGAATTGAAGATCGAAATGCTTATCCAGATGAAGCTGGAACATGCCACCCACATGCTCGAACGGCGTGGAATATTCGGTCGTATACGCCAGCGTATAGAACGCACGCGTCGAAGGATCGAGCGTCTCCACGCCCATGGGCGACGTCAGAATCCCGATCTGCCCATCCAGCCCCCGGCTCGTAAACCACGGCATATGCAACGCGACATTGGCAAAGGCCGGCATGGCCTGATAGCGGCCATTGATCCAGCGGTCGGACACACCCGCGATCGTGTAACTCCGGGCATCAGAGCCATAGAGCATCCGCAAATTCATCCCCAGCCCATACCCATCCCCGATCGGATCGACGGGTTTCGTGAACGTGAAAGTCAGCTGGTTCAGCGTGGCCTGATCGGCATAGGGCGAGAGAAGCTGGCCGAAATTGAGATTGCTGGCGGGATGGCTCGAACTGCCCATGACGCCGCCTTCGATCTGCGCGCCGAAGGACACATCGGAAAACCACCGATCCGTCCACGCCTTGTCCTGCGTCTCCGCGGCACGCGCCTGCGCGCCTGCCAGCAGAACCGCAAAAACCACTCTCAAACCCAGACCCAAACGCTGCCTCATACCATCCACCTTCCGGTTGCATGAGGCAGCCCATAGCACAGGCCCGATTTTTTACTTAATGTTGCTAAGGAGGAATATTTCTCAGAATTTCGCCGTTTTCGGGTCTGCACCCATCCGGCCATCCGCACGATCCATCCCTTCGATGGCCTGCATGTCGTCGCCGTCCAGCACAAAACCGAACACATCCAGATTTTCCGCCAGACGTTTCGGATTGACGGATTTGGGAATCACGATCAGCCCGTTTTGCAAATGCCAGCGGATCACGACCTGAGCCGGAGTCCGACCGTGTTTTTCAGCAATCGCCCCGATCCGCTCATCACTCAACACACGCCCCTTGCCCAGCGGTCGCCACGCCTCGGTACGGATATTGTGCTTTTCGTGAAAGTCCCGCAGGGCGCGCTGCTGAAAATCGGGATGCAGTTCAATCTGGTTGACGACCGGCACCACCCCCGTTGCATCCATGATCCGCTCCAGATGCTCCGGCTCGAAATTGGACACACCGATGGACTTCACCCGACCGGATTTTTTCAGCTCGACCAGCGCCTTCCATGTCTCGACATACTGTCCTTGATCCGGCATCGGCCAGTGGATCAGATACAGATCCAGCACCGGACGACGCAGCAGACGCGCGCTTTCTTCATAAGCCCGCAGCGCATTGTCGTAACCCTGCTCGTCATTCCACACCTTGGTCGTGAGGAAAATTTCCAGATGGTCTTCCAGACCTTCGCCGACCCCGGCTTCATTCTTGTAAAGCCGCGCCGTATCGACGGAGCGATACCCGAGCTTCACAGCTTCCCGAACGATCTCCGCCGTCTCGTCCGGGGGCGTCTGCCAGACACCCAGCCCGATCTGCGGCATGGTGTTGCCGTCGTGAAAGGAAATCACTGTCTGGGCATCGGCGGATGGAACCTGTGACGACATGTCTGCCTCCTTGCAGGACTTGAAGAAAAAAATCATCAGCGCTTGGGGTGCTGGCTTTTCAACGCAGGCTTCGGGCGCGAGGTTCAGTCGCCGCTGAGCAGAAGGGCCAGCTTGCGATTGAACGTCTCGACCGTGAATGGCTTGACCAGAAGCGCACAACCGGGCGCAAGCGCCTGATTTCCCAGAATGTTCTGCTCGGCATATCCCGTGATGAACAGCACTTTGAGCGACGGCCAGCGCGTCAGCATCTGCTCGCCCAGTTCGCGCCCGTTCATGCCGCCCGGCATCCCAATATCGCTGATGAGAAGCGAAGGCGGCGCGCCCTCCGCCACGAGCGCCTTAGCGGATGGCCCATCGCAGGCGCCCTGCACGATGCCGCCCAGATCCGCCACCATATCCGTCACGATCATCCGCACCGCCTCTTCGTCGTCCACGACAAGCACGCGCAATCCTTCCAGAAGGCGGGGCTGCGGCGCCGAAGGCAGCGGAGGAGGCTCGGGACGTAAAGTCTCCTGTCCTTCATAGCGCGGCAGCCAGAGCGATACGGCAGTCCCCTGTCCGGGAGCAGAACGGATCTCCACCTTCCCGCCCGACTGCTGGGTGAAGCCGTAGATCATGCTCAATCCCAGCCCGGTGCCCGCCCCCTGTGGCTTGGTCGTGAAAAACGGATCGAAAGCACGCTGGACGACCTCGGGCGACATCCCACAGCCTTCATCCTGCACCGTCAGAACCACATAATCGCCCGGCGGAATTGACGCTTCGACAGACCGTGTCCGCCCCAGAATCCAGTTGGCACTCTTTACCCGTAGCGTGCTGCCCTGCTCGTGCATGGCATCGCGGGCATTGATGCACAGATTAAGGATCGCGTTTTCAAGCTGATTGGCGTCCACCCGCGTCCGCCACAGATCCGGCTGAAGATCCAGAACAAGATCTATGCCTGGCCCGACCGTCCCACGAAGCAGGCTTTCCAACCCCTGAACCAGCACATTCATGTCCGTCGGGCTCGGATCGAGGGTCTGACGCCGCGAGAAAGCCAGCAGACGATGGGTCAGCGACGCCGCGCGCCGGACCGCCTCCTGCGAGGCCGTAATGTAACGCCCCAGACCGTCCGTCCGCCCCTGTGCAATCCGCAGCCCCAGAAGTTCCAGTCCCCCGCCGATCCCGGCCAGAAGATTGTTGAAATCATGCGCCAGACCGCCCGTCAGCTGGCCAACCGCCTCCATCTTCTGGGCCTGACGAAGCTGTTCCTCCAGTTCGTTACGGCGGGTCAGATCCCGCCCGACCGCATAGATCGCGTCGCCTTCGTCATTGCAGCTCCAGTTATAGGTCCGCCATGAGCCGTCATGCCGCCGCATCCGCACATCCAGCCCCGCTGCTGGCCAGGGTGTGCCTTCCATAAGACGCGCAAACGTCTCGCGGACGGTCCGCTTGTCATCGGGGTGACACAGCGCATCCAGCCGCAGCCCGGCCAGTTCGTCCATTCTGTAGCCCTGCATCTCTTCCCAGCTTGGGCTGACCGCAACGTAATAGCCGTGACGGTCAATGATGACGAACAGGTCTTTTGCGATGTTCCACAACCGGTCGCGCTCGCGGGTCCGTTGCAGGATCCGCTCTTCGAGCATGACATTCAGGTCCCGGATCTGCTGCTGGGTCCGGGCCTGACGCATGGACGCATGGGTGCGATCCGCCACCGCACGGGTGAAGACGATTTCCTCATCCGTCCAGACATGCGGCACGTCATGGCAGACGAACATCAGCCCCACGAAACGTCCGAATTTGAAGATCGGAATGGCGAGAAACGCCACGATCCCCTCGGTCCTGTAACGCGCCCCATGCCCCGCCGTCAGGGCATCCGTATGGACATCGATAATAGCGACAGGCTCACCGCGCCCCAGAGGTGTCCTGAATTCTCCATAGTCGGCAAACATCCGGACACCCACAAGCGGGCGTCCCGCTTCGGCAATGCCGCCGACGGTCATCCCGGTGCCGTCGTCATTGACCATGCCGTAGCCCGCGCCACTGGCATTCAGTTCCCGGCAAATGATCCGGACCGCGACCTCTTCCATCATGCTGGTATCGTCGAGCGCGCGAAGCTGGTCCCCCAGTTCGACGAGTGCTGCCTGTCGCAAAGCCTGCCGCTTGCTCCGGTCGATATCGAACACAATCCCGGGGAAGCGGGCCACACGTCCCTCTTCCCCCAGGTCGCAGCGCCCGTTGCCCTCGAACCAGCGCTGTCCCTCGGGCGTCTCAGCCCGGAATTCGAAGCGGCATTTTCCGCCCCGCCGCGTCGCCGCCGTGACAGCCTGCACCACCGCGAACCTGTCCCGTGGGTCAACCGCGTCGTAAATCACATTGGGCATGACGCCCTCACGCAGCCAGGCCGGGTCCAGCCCCAGCGTCAGAGCCAGCCGGGCATCGCCCATCATCCGCGATGTGCTGTCATCCCACATCCATGTCCCGGCGATTGCCCCTGCATCAAGGGCTAGCTGAAGCCGCTCGGCAGACTGGTTGGCATCTGTCAGATCGCGCCCGATCGCCAGCAGACGCTGCACGTCCCCGTCTTCCCCGAGCACAGGGGTAACGACCACATCCCAGAAGCGGCGCGTGCCCTTCATGGTCATGGCGTACCCCTGAAACCGCGCCGTTTCGCCCTCAAGAGCACTCTGTACCGCCAGAGCTGCCCGCCGACGCGGTTGCCCGCGCCACAGATCCACCCAAGGCAGCCCGTGCATGATGATGGGACTGTCCATCTCCATAGAGCGGACGCCCCCTTCGTTGACGAAGCGGATACAGCCGTCGCAGTCGAGAATATGGATGCAGTCCGGCAGGCTCGACAGCAGCAGCCGGGTAAAGGATTCACTGGATCGCAGGGCCTCGGCCGTCAGAGACGCGGAGGAGACGTCCATCGCCAGACCAACGCTGCGCCGTCCATCGGGGCGGCTGTCGTCTTCCCGCCATCCGCGCAACAGCACATGACGGAGCATGGGCGTATCCTGCGCCGTATGATCCCCCGCGGACGACTGTGCAGGCTGGTAAGAAAAGCGTGAGGGTACCAGAATCCGGAAACGCAGTTCGTAGCCGCCTTCGTCCCGGAGTTCGTCCTCAATGCTGTCATCATAAATGAACCGGTCGTCCGGATGCAGGAACTCCAGCAGTTCATCGACTGGGACGCCGACTGCCAGCCGCTCTGGCGGCAATCCCCACAGCCCGGCGAAGCGCGCATCTCCCGTCACCATCCGCATCGCGAAATCGCAGCGATAGAACGCCACATCCGCCGTCTCCGCCACGCGCTGCATCCGCAGCTGCATCCGTTCGACGGTCGCATGTTCGCGGGTGATATGTTCCTCCGGCGTTTGGGGAGCAGGCTGTTCGCGCAGCAGATCGTCCACCTGCAACTCACACAAGGCCCGGACATGCTCCAGCGCCGGAGCATTCTGCCGCACACACAGCCAGACCTCCACGGCGCCGGACCGTACCGGGAGAAGACATACCGTGCACACGCCAAGAGACTGACCGTCCATGAGACAAGCCGCACCCTCTGCGGCAATCGCGCTCCCACCACCGCCCAGAACCCGCACACCCTGCGTGTCCCGCACCAGAAGTGCGGCTTCTCCCCCGCCTTCAGCCGCGGCAAGGGCCAGAAGATGACCGCACAGAATCGAAGCACGACCGCCAGCAGGAGAAGACTGCAGCACCAACGCTTCCGTTTTCCGGTCCGTCTCCTGCACGCGATCCATCAACCCACTCCCTCAGCCCTGCCCGCCCGGGCACGTCTCCTGCAGGAACTGTATCACTCCATGACAGAACAGGCGATCTGGTGCCGAAACGCAGGACTTGCCGAAAAATACGGAACGGGAGAAAACTGTGGCGCAACTGCACCGGCAGCGAAAATCCCGATAATCATAACATATAATTTTGAATATTTTCCCAATTACGTGTTATGGTTTAAGGCTCAAGATGGCGAATCATAGTGCCTGTCACAGAATAGCCCTCTCCCTCGTATCCCGGTACAGGCCCCCTGCCCCGGTTTTTTCTGCTTTTCCCTGACAGGCCCGCTTTGCGGGTCGCCGGAGTTTCCCCGTCATGAGCGACACAGTGCTCACTTCCTCCGCCACCGCCACCAGACCACCGATGGTCGGACGCATGATGTTCGCCGTCATTCTGGCCGCGATCGCCGGCCTGATGTTCGGGCTGGACGTGGGCGTCATCTCCGGTGCGCTCGGCTTCATCCGTGACGAATTCCACGCTTCCGATTTCGAACAGTCCTGGATCGTGTCGTCCATGATGTTCGGCGCGGCTCTGGGTGCACTGGGCGCGGGCCGGATGTCCTACGCTTTCGGACGCCGCCGCGCGCTGATCTCCAGTGCGTTCCTGTTCGTCGCAGGCGGCTTGATCTGCGCGCTGGCAGCCTCCGTCTCCGCACTGATCATCGGACGCGCAATGCTCGGACTGGCCATCGGCATCGGAAGCTTCGTCGCCCCCCTCTACATTTCCGAAGTTTCGGACGAAAGCCGCCGCGGCAGCCTCGTTTCGATGTACCAGCTCATGATCACGTTCGGCATCCTGCTGGCCTTCGTGTCCAACGCCATCCTGTCCTACAGCGGCTCATGGCGCTGGATGCTGGGCATCATGGCCATTCCAGGCGTGTTCTTCCTGATCGGCTCGTTCTTCCTGCCTGACAGCCCTCGCTGGCTGATGCTGCGGGGACGCCATGAAGAAGCCCTGTCCATCATGAAGGAACTGCGCCACGATCCTGAGCATGCCCATCAGGAAATCCGCGACATCCGCGCACAGATCCATGACCGTCAGCGCGGTCTGGCCATGTTCCTTGAAAACCCAAATTTCCGCCGCGCCGTCATGCTGGGCATCTGCCTCCAGATCGCGCAGCAGCTCACGGGCATCAACGTCGTGATGTACTACGCCCCCCGCATCTTTCAGGAAGTCGGCTTCGGCTCCAGCGGACAGATGTGGGGCACGGCCATCGTCGGGGTAGTCAACTGGCTCGCGACCTTCATCGCTATTGCGTTTGCGGATAGCTGGGGTCGTCGCCAGATGCTGATCACAGGCTTTGCCATCATGGCGACCGGACTGGCCATGCTCGCCGCCATCATGTCGGGAAGCGTCGGAACGTCGGACCTGTCTCATTACCTCGCGATTGCAGTCCTGCTGTGCTTCATCGCCGGCTTCGCATTCTCGACCGGTCCGCTGGTCTGGGTGCTGTGCTCGGAAGTGATGCCGCTTCAGGGGCGTGACTTCGGTATCACCTGCTCGACAGTCACGAACTGGGTCACAAACATGGTCGTCGGTGCGACATTCCTCGGGCTGCTGAGCACACTGGGATCGGCCAACACCTTCTGGCTCTATGCCGGACTGAATGCGCTGTTCATTTTCCTGGTGCTGTTCTTCGTCCCCGAAACCAAGGGTGTCTCTCTCGAATCCATCGAGACCCGCCTCAATCAGGGCATCAAACTGCGCAATATCGGTCGCTGAGGCCTTTGTTACAGCCACAAAAAAGCCCCCGTTCCAAATGGAACGGGGGCTTTTTTGCATCCGGAGTGTTTCAGCCTCGAGAGGCTGCGATCTTGCGATCGGTCTTATACTGGCTCAGCGCATAGACCGACCAGATAGCAGCCGGAATCCAGCCAATGATCGTCACCTGAAGCAGCAGACACACCAGACCGGCAAACGGACGGCCAATGGTGAAGAACTGGAGCCAGGGCAGAAGCAGGGCAAGAATGAGACGCATGGTGCGCTCCTTTCACAAAGAGACTGTATCAGCAGTGATCGGTGAGAAACGCGCCAGATGCAACTCCAGATCCCTCAGACGCTCAGAGTGAGGCCCCTACCGGTTTGGAAGACGCCGTCTTGGTGTGCATCCACCCGCCTTCAAACCCAGCGCGCTCCAGACCGGCCCGCAGATACGGATTTTTCTTCATGGTGTTCCAGACCAACCCGCTGCGCCAGTTTTCCAGCATCAGCAGGATCGGCCCCTGATCGATCCCAAGCTGCTGACCATCGACCCAATAGGATTTCTGATCAGCAAAAGACGGATTGAACGCATCAAGGAAGCCGTACTTGTTATAAATCCGGTCCCCATAGCGCGCGCGCATTTCCTTGAGCGCCGGCAGAGCGATTTCCGGCGCAAACGCGATGGACCCGCCCACAGCCGTCGGAGCGATCGTGCCATCATCCAGAATATAGTCACGCCCGGCGCCACGGGCACTGTAGGCCAGATAATGGCGCTTCTTGCCGTCATAAACCTGCTGCGCATCCCCCGGACCATCACAGGCCGTCAGCCCCCAGATATTGGGGCCATAATCCTTCCAGTCGCCCGGATTGGCCTGCGCGTAAGCCCGCTGGGCATAGGCAGCCTCACGGCCGTTCTGGAAATAATCGACGTTATGGGCGCGGTCCCAGGCATCCTGAACGCCCCGGAAGTCGATCCAGGATTCACTATACTGATGGCCGAACATCGGCGCGAAATTCAGCATCTTGTGCCCCTGAAAATCGCCCCACTGCCCTTCATAGGTCGCCGTCCAGGCCTTCCAGGTCTCGGCCGGAAGCGGATGCGTCGGCGAACCGAGTGCCTGAAGATAGATGATGAGGCCTTCGTTATAGCCTTTCCAGTCGCTCGGCAGGAACGTATGCGGCGGCATCCAGCCCATGCTGAGCCACGGACCATGGGCCTTCATCCACGTCCAGTCGATCCGGCGATAGAGATGATCCGCAATATCGCGGATTTCCTTTTCCTGCGGCGTATCGCGATCGAAATAGGATTGCGAGAACAGCACGCCCCCCATTAGCAGCGCGGTATCAATGCTGGACAGTTCAGACCAGTCCGCAACACGCAGGCCGGTATTGGGGTCGAGGAAATGATAGAAGAAACCCTTATAGCCCGCAGCACCCGCAACATGATCGTTCTGCGGCAGGCTGGCTAAAAAGCGCAGCGTCGTCAGCGTCCGGTCCACGGCCTGCTGGCGCGTGATGTAGTTGCGCTCCACACCGATGCCATAAGCCGTCAGCCCGAAACCAACGCTGGCAATGCTGGCCGCGCCATTGGGCAGCGGCGCACGGTCCGGCACCAGACCGTTCTTCGGATTGGCGGTTTCCCAGAACCAGTTGAACGTGCGCTTTTCCAGATCATCGACAAAAGCAGCATCCGCAGCCGGAAGACTGGTCGGCTGAAGGGCTGTTGAAAGCGCCGTGCTGGCCGTCGGGGCCGCCTGAGCGGTCTGAAGCGTCAGGCTCAATGCACCCAGTGCAAATCCTGCCTGACAGAAACGGGAAATCCGGGATTTCCACCTCTGCCCTGTCGCGGCGGCTGGAGAGAAAAACGGGACTTCAGAAGTCCGCTGCGTCCGGTTCTGCATGCTCATGCTGGGGAGGATAAACAGAAGGACCGCCCGCAACGCACCCACCGTTACATCAACTTTCTGTGATACTCGAAAAGTGTTGAAACTCCGCCCTTGTTCCGCAAAGCCTCACGACAGGATCACGGGGGGATGTAACATTATTGGTATCTGAAATGGCGCTCTCCGAAATCTGCGGCGAATCTGCCTCACACAACATGCGGGCAGCGATCTCAGCCGTCACGAATGTTGCGATCACCTCCGGGCGCTTGTCCCGCACCCCGAAATCCCCGATCGGACAGACCAGACGATCAATCCGCTCCTGCGGAATATCAATCTGCCGGAACGCACTCTCGAACCGTTTGCGCTTGGTCCGCGACCCGATCATGCCGACATAGCGCAGATCACCCCGCTCCAGCGCCGCCCCCGTGATGAGCGCATCCAGCGTATGACTCTGCGTCAGAACCAGAACGCCCGATCCGGCAGGAGCCCCCTGCACAAGCGGCTCCCATTGCTCTGTCACCAGCGCCTCCACACCCGGTGGCACGATCCCGAACTCCTCCTCCCGTGCATCGACCCAGATCAGCCGCAGCGGCAGAAGCGCCAGAGACCGGGCGAGCGCACGGCCCACATGCCCGGCCCCGAACAGCAGCAATTGCGGCAGCTTTTCCCGGTCGGCGTGCAGTTCAGCCTCAAGAGCCTCAGGATCACTCACCCGCTCCATGCGGATCGTGACAGCCCCGCCGCAGCACTGATTGATGGCCGGGCCAAGCGGAATATGACGCTCCACCGCCTCTCCGCCCGACGCGAGAAGCGATCGTCCCTCCGCCATGCAGTCCCATTCCAGACGTCCGCCCCCGATCGTACCGCTCTGTTCAGTGCGGGTCAGGAGCATGAACGCCCCCTCCTCGCGGGGAGTCGATCCCTTTGCGCGAATGACGGTGAGGCGCACCATCTCCTGCCCTTCCGCCCGCCAGCGCAGAACATCGGCAAGCATGGTCAGCCAGCCTTTTCCCGCAGCGCCATCAGGGTTTTCAGAACCCGCTCCGGCGTGGCCGGCGCATCCAGCTTCGGACAGGTTCGGTAGTCGTCCAGACTGGCGATGGCGTCCGAAATCGCCTGCAAAACCGCAACCCCATGCACGAAAGGCGGCTCTCCGACGGCCTTGGAACGGAAAATCGTCTCCTCCCGGTTTGGCGCATTTTCCAGCAGCTCCACATTGAAAATCCGGGGCCGATCCGAACAGGCCGGGATCTTGTAGGTACTGGGCGCATGAGTCCGCAGACGCCCGCCTCCGTCCCAGACCAGTTCCTCCGTCGTCAGCCAGCCTGCGCCCTGCACGAAGCCGCCCTCGATCTGCCCGATATCAATGTCCGGGTTCAGGGACTGCCCGGCATCATGCAGGATATCCACACGGTCAATGCTGTGCTCCCCCGTCAGCAGATCGACCGACACCTCCGCACAGGCCGCGCCATAGGCGAAATAAAAGAACGGTCGCCCGCGCCCGGTCTCGGGATTCCAGGAAATCTTCGGCGTCTTGTAAAACCCGTTCGACGATAGCGACACCCGCGCGAAATAGGCCTGCCAGGCAAGCTGCTGGAAGGTCATGACCTCCGCGCCGACATGAACACCATCGGGCCGGAAATGGATATCTTCCGCCGCCACGCCCCATTTTTCAGCGGCGAATGTCATCATCCGGCTCTTGATCTTCCGCACTGCATCCAGCACCGCCATGCCGTTCAGATCCGCCCCCGAAGAGGCCGCCGTAGCGGACGTGTTCGGCACTTTCCCGGTCGTCGTCGCCGTGATGCGGACGCGATCCGCCGTCAGACCGAATTCACGCAGGACGATCTGCACCATCTTGGTGTGCAGCCCCTGCCCCATTTCCGTCCCGCCATGGTTCACCTGAACCGAGCCGTCCGTATAGACATGCACCAGCGCACCGGCCTGATTGTAATGTGTGGCCGTAAAGGAAATCCCGAACTTCACCGGCGTCAGCGCGATCCCGCGACGGATGATGCGGCTGGTGAGATTGAACGCCCTGATCTCCGCTTTTCGCGCCTGATAATCGCATCGCTCGACCAGCTTCGTCAGGATCTCGGCCGTAATCGAGTCCTCGACTGTCATGTGATACGGCGTGAGATTGCGCGTCCCCGTCCCGTAGACATTGCGCAGCCGGACCGTCACGGGATCAAGACCGGTCGCAAACGCGACTTCCTCAATCACGCGCTCCGCCGCGACAATACCCTGCGGGCCACCAAAACCACGATAGGCCGTATTGGACTGGGTATTGGTCCGCAACGGCTCGGATTTCAGACGGACATCGGGATAGAAATAGGCATTATCAGCATGAAACAGCGCCCGATCAGTCACAGGCCCCGACAGATCCGCGGCCCAGCCGCACCGCGCGGCCAGAACCATGTCCACGGCCAGAATGTCGCCCTCATCGGTGAAGCCGACATCATAGTCGATCAAGAAGTCATGCCGCTTTCCGGTCGCCATCATGTCATCATCGCGGTCCAGACGCGCCTT
>Ga0157363_1002339_pt1 | contig 16669 bp, 10 predicted proteins | sample AttsexASBM1_FD_111477 | JGI IMG/M metagenome (GOLD analysis project Ga0157363, IMG submission 111477) | Fungus gardens microbial communities from leaf cutter ant in Ribeirão Preto, State of São Paulo, Brazil - Atta sexdens ASBM1 | ecosystem: Host-associated > Fungi > Mycelium > Unclassified ... | reverse complement strand
TTTAATTAAAATATGAATGATACAAATTCCTCAATAATGGTAAGGATAGAACATAAAGGGCAAGAATAAAAAAAAAACACTTATATGTATCACGTTATTCTACGTATATACAATAATTTATTTCGCTACGAATCGTTTCTACATTTACAAATCATTTTTGCTCGAGCGAGTACGAGTACAGAATATAGATGGATGCGACAATGCACGAACGTAACGAGCAGCCTCTTGTTTTACGGAGTGCAAGGCTTATAATTTAATCGACGGTACATTACGCAAGGAAATGCATTTAGTAGCATTCCATGAAAATCTGAATAATGATGCAGTTCCAACCTTTGCAGATTTAATATATCGACACTATATAATTGAACAGTTTCCATAGAAAAGGAATCAAGTATCTCCGTGTCTATTTCGCAAAAGTAAAATCTGTAGATTTTTTAAGAATTTTATTTAAAGAGAAGAGAATATTTGTTTCACGTTATAAAAATTTACAATGTAAATCTTAATCTACTTTTCTAAACCAACGGTTGGTTTTCTTAAAATTTAATTATAATAAGTTATATTAACCTATAAATATATATTTACATTTTTACAAAAAGACAGATAAATAAATAAAAATACGAGTAATGAATATTTGTTATTTGCTTGTGGTTTCTCTGATTTATTATAAAAAATGAATGATACAATTTTTTCTGTATAAATATTCCTAAAATACGAGGAAAATAATTCCATAAACTTCTAATTAATATTTAAGATTGGCATTTTTGATTCCTTTTGTATAAAATATTTCAATTAAATAGTTACACAACACAAAACCAACTTTGAAATTCATATTTATACATATATATGAATTTTAAAATTAGCTTTGCATTGTTAATTTTGTGTGCTAAACTTAACATCGGTATAGCTGTGCTCGCGCCCGCGTCTGTGCCTAATTGTTTAGAGATCGTCTAATTAGTTAATTACATAGGCGAAAGTCGCCGATTCGGGGTAGTTGACAATAATCGATTACCTATACGCTCTCTCGTACGGTAGCCGTAAATTACGAATACTTCTAGTTAACTGCTTACGAACAGTTTATTTCGTAAGTTTAGAGACCAAGCGACTCTCGTCTGCGGCGCACAAGACAAAAACCAATATCAGCAAGCAAAGACCTTCGATTAGAGAACGGTCTTTAAAAACGAGGAACTAACGTCGATTATCTACGATGTCTCCCTATATCTGCATCAGTCTGCATCGCATCGATTCGCGATGAATTGGACCAAAAAAAAAGATCGCGTCGTAATCGAGCTCAAAAAACATCCACGATTATCTCGTTTGAATTTCGTCGTGTTACTACTGAATAAGATAGTATACAGATTTCAAGATATCAATAGTAAATAACAATTCTCGCGGACGCGTTCTTATAAATACGTTACACCTTCGCTTATCTAACAGAATCTGACGGAATTCTTCATATACATTACTAACGGCGATAATCGGAACTTTCTACTTCATACGTGAATGCTGTATTCTGATTTGGACATAATTTCCCGAAGGATACCAGGCAAATGAAGGTGAAATGTATATGCAGACGGCACAATATCCAGGGGACGTGGTAGAAGTGTCGAAAGCACACTCGGTATCTTTGAGCCTTTGAACATCCTTTAGACATCTTCAAGACGCATCATGAACTCTCACGTCGTTCGGCTAATTCCTTCGATAACGAATTGATCGAGATAATGAAGAGAGTTCAAGTAGCGGTGCCATAAGACGGCCTCTGAATACCCGTGGTTGTGATCGACATCGAGTACCCGGCATAGAGCGGTCTTGGCACGAGGAGCGAGGATTTTTTCGCGATCGACTCAATTTCGGTCAATCTCGAAGCTTCCTCGTCAACACCAACACCGACACCACCACTACCACTACCACCACTACCACCACTACCACCACCACCACCACCACCACCACCACCACCACCACCACCACCACCACCACTACCACCGTCGCCACTACCCTCGTTGTTGTCGTCGGGTGCGATGATGTTCTCGATAGTGAATGGTTTCTTAACCCTCTTCTCCGTATTCGTCGTCAAAATGACCTGGTCCTCACGATTGGAGGGTAATTGAGTTCGCTCGACCTCCACTGCCAGGCTCGAGATTGGCGACAGGTGGCGATAGGATGACTTGGACGTGAGCGAATTCGGGGAGGTGGGCGACGTCGGTGGCGACGAGGTGGTAGTCAGGGCAGTGTTTCGATAGAGATTTATTCTGGACGATGAGGATGAGGACGAAGACGACGAGAGTGGCTCTTCTTCGGCGAGTTTGTCGCGATTGTAGCCCGAGATCTCATAAGTATTCTCACCCGTGAAAATCGTCTCGCTTTCTCTACCAGTAGCGGCGATTCCGTTCTCCAAAGCGCGGTCGCTCGACAAACGGCGCTCGTCTCGCATCTCCCGCGTCGGATGGATAGTCTGTCTACTGGCGGTAGTCTGCTGAATATACGGCAGCTGCGATACCGCGTACGATGGCGAAACTGCTGGAAAGCCAGAGAAATTCCAAGAAGCGGCAGAGTGCAGCAACGCAGCGGCCTCGTACGTTCTCAAAATCTCATTACTGCCATCGGTAGCACCACCCGCGAGTCTCTGTCTCACTTCGGGTGATAGTAAATAGTAGCCAGCGGTGACGGCTTCCGGCGCTGTTGGTCCAGCTGGTAAACCAGTGGTACCGTCGAATCGTCCGAAGCCGGCCGCGCCGGTGAAATCACCGTGATTCGAGGCTGTCGCGACCATCATTCGCCTCTCCTGTATCTCCCATCGGAGCAGGTCATCCCGTAGACGATGAAGATTCGCTAGGCTGAGACCGTTGCCGGGACATGCGCTCGTGTCGACAATTCCGCCAGTCGACGCGACCGGTTCCGGATGCGGCTGCGGCTGCGGTTGTGGCGGCGGCGGCGGCGGAGGCGGCGGAGGTGGTAACGGCGGCGGCATCGCCGAGGCGAGCGCCTGCAGCTCGGACTTGAGCAGCTCCTTGTCCGGCTTGTGCAATTTGAAGCGCTTCCGTCGGCGAAGGAGCGAACCGTTCTCGAACATGGACAATGCGGCGGGATGCAAGGCCCAATAGGCTCCCTTTCCTGGCCGATGTGGACCGCGTGGTACCTGAAATTCAGTCATCCGACTTATCAACTTGCATCGAATCACGGTGTAATAAAAGTATAGATACTCGATCTATGGAGAAAAAAATTATAATATCGCGCAGTGAAGTTACCAATCTCTTTTGAAAGTGTTCCACGACAATGTACTTATGTCCGAATCGATTAATTCACATATTTTTAACTATTTCAAATAAGAGTAAGTATATCATTTCGTGGAAATAAAACAAAGATATATATTGATCAGTAATTTAAGTATAAGGAGCTGTACACAATTAAAGGAATTGGAATAGAAAATAGGAACAGGAACAGAGAAGAAGAATTTTAACTCAATAGAAATGTATATTCCATAGTGTATCGTTTCTGATTGGTTGAAATTCTTATTCTTTGTTCCTGATCCTATTCTCTATTTCTTGATTGTGTGTCCCTAATTCTCACCTTCAGCAATTCTATTTTCTAGAAATAACTACTGCACAATAATCTTCCTATTTTTATGCAATGTCAAAGATATTTTGAAACAATAATTTAGAAAAATAGTTAATAACAGTTATCATCGATATCGCGATTTTTCAAAGTTGTAATTTTAAACCATGCCAAAGACACTTTTGCAAAAAAGAAAGAGAGCGAGAGAGAGAGAGAGAGAGAGAGAGAGAGAGAGAGAGAGAAATTGATTTCATTGAATGAATTAATATATTGTTAATTTTTCAAGCAGAAATGTTATATTAAAAACTTTGCAAGAAATTCAAGAAAAGTTGGCAAGACATTCAAATTGCAACTCGATTCTATTGAATGATGATACATTTTCAATTAGATGACAGATAACAGGTTACATAGATATCGCATCGATTCAATGTCAATTTTAAGTTTCAGTTTAGCTTTCCGTTTTTTATTTCCAACGAGAAACGAACGAAATTGACGCTGCATTGGATTTATCTTTATCTAGCCTATCAAGTTTCACAAATATTTTCTTTTTAATAAAGATTTTATACATAGAACATATTGCATCTGTAGACATATACACTCTCCCTCTCGTGCATCGTAACTTAAAATTGTGCCTAATCGAATTGTAGTCACAAGTCGGACAGCTGCATTTTTCATGTGAAAAATGAAATATAAGCCTAATATAAAAAACGAAAGCTAAACCTATAATATAATGTAATATTAAATTAAACATTGAACAAATAAACAAAAAAAACTTTATTCTTAACGATCATGACAAATGAGTATCGGACACAATGCGGAAGACGTGGAATATTTCCTTATATCCTTATAGAATTGGCGAAAGTTGTATAGGAACGGAAAGTTCAGTCGCGTCGATTGGAAAACTCGGAATAATCGGTCTGAAACTAGGTTTCTGCGCTACTTCAGAATCCACGCTTTGATGAATACGCATTTGTGGAGTTGCGCCTTAATTGATATCTTGATGAGCGATCGAAACAGAAGATGCTGGCAACGATGTCCGAGGCAATTACGCGCGCGATTCTCGTAAAGCACAACCGCTCGCATTGCACACTGAAGTGAGTAGCCCCTGTTTTTCCCCTCTTGGTGGATCGCGTGGAAAGCACCATCCACCTTGCCTAGCGTCTCCTCGACGATGGCCGATATAAGACGCGGTCTTAACAGCAATTGATGAGCTGTAGAGAGTCAGGAGAGCCATTACTTGCCAGGAACGAACAGGTTTTACATTTAATAACGCGAAACGATTATCTGCCGATCGGTTGAGTTAATTCGATCGGAAAGGCATAACTCGCTGCCGGACAGATCTCGCGGAGGGAAATATATTACCACCGCTATTATTAGTACCACGCCTCGACGAGAGATAGACGAGATCAGTCGAATTGCATACGTTAATTCACGTCTTTTGCGTCGTTTCTTTCCATCGTTACCGGCAATCTGGAATTTCAAATTATATTTGCGGGGGAGAGAAAGAATTACATTCGAATCCTCGAGCAAATTTGAAAAATTCATTCACCGTGTATAACAAAGAATTTCTTCTTTCATTTATCAAAAGTGATTTTTGCGCTTTCTGTTATATGATACCGAAGAAACGCTATCATATATTGGATACTTAAATCATTTAAATCGTTAAATCTTTTAAATTATTGAAATTTTTCTATCCAGAGGACAAGATACGAATACATTTATTATTTCTAGATTATCTAGAAATCTCTAGACTTTATAAAGAGAAAAAAAAATAAATGTAATATTTAAAAAAATTATTACTTGATATAATATAATGTCATCGTGATAACGTGTGTGTATTCTGTAAAATACAATACTTACTAGATATAATCTAGTAAGTATTCTTCTTTACTGAGATCTTTACTGAGATACAGCTTATTTTAAAAAGAACATTAAAAATGCTGTTTAAAAATTAAGGAATGCAGATAGAACAGAGATTTAAAATTTATACAATTTTTTCATTTTAAGCTTAAATTTTATCTGCTGTTAAAACGAAAATTCTTTCTTTCATCTATAAATTATTTGATTAATTATTAACAAATGTTTTTTTCATATCGAGAAAACTGAACTTAAATGGATATCTTTTTATAACTTTTAATATCCATATTTATATTTTATTCTAATCCTGGTAAAGTCTATATCCTGAATAAAATATATATTCTGAATAAAATTCATTAATATGACGTAAAAAAATATATTTCATTATCACATTATACAAGAAAATATTCGTATAAATCCAAACGATTATTTTTGTAAACTTATTATTTTTATTATTTTTATAAAAATTGATTAAAGAATCTGTAAAAAAACAAGTGAATTTTCTGTGTCAGTTATTATAATCTATTTAATATATCAATAATATCGATTTTAATTAATTCATGATCAATTGCTTCTTCTAGCGTAAAATTTCTCGAAAATTTCTCGCAGAGACATTATTGCTTTCCATCGTTTCCGTTCATAGTTTCACGCTTTCTAGCAACGGTAATTATTATTCGTTATAAAACAAGGGCTCATATAAGATAAAATTTGCCAATGAATAGATCCAAATATTGTACTGAACTTCCCGCACGTCCCCTTTTTTATTTTAAAATTGACGCTTGTGTGTGTGAGTTTTTCGAGTATTTGAGAAAGGTGATAACTTTTGTACATACAGAACAGAAAGCAGTGATAAATAAATTTCAGAGGAACTGTTTGGAACTGTTTGAATTTTATGAGAAAGATATACATGATATATCTAATAATTAAATATATGTCTCGAAAATTTTTGCCAATCGCTTTTGTATAGATAGAGCGGACTAAACTCATCGAGTCGAAAAGTTCTACCATTTTGCAATTTTCGCAATAGTTAACAAGATATTAATTACTAAAAATTGCCAAATATTGGTCTAATTTTTTACTTAAATACTATCAACTTTATAGAAAAGCTGCAAGAGACAAAAATCATTTATTTTTGTCTCATAAAGTCTCTCTGAGTAAAGTTTTTCAGAATTTATTTAGAATTTTTTAATATCGTATTGTCTCATGTTAGTAAAAATAAGAAAATGCAATACTAAAAAACTAATAAAAAATTCTGAAAAAATTCTTAGAGTTCTATGAGAAAAATAAATGATTTTTGTTTCTTGCAATTTTGGCATTTGACAATTTTTAGTAATTAATATCTTATTAACTATTGCGAAAATTGCAAAATGTTAGAGGACTTTTCGACTCAGTTTAGTCCGCTCTATCTACACGAAAGCGATTGGCAAAAATTTTCGAGACACCCTATATGTATAATATTTATATTTTTTCCACATGTTTCATATATAATAGTACATTTTTATGAATTCTAAAGCTTTTATTATGAAATAACTATATAATAATTACAAAATTAAAAGTTAAAAATTATGTCTACAACTGATTGTGAGTACAATAGTCTAAGGAATTTAGATTTTAAGTCTAATTTTTTCAAATTGCATCAAGCACAATTAAATTAACAATTAACAATTAAATTAACAATCAATTGTATTATACAATAAAAGAATCAAGATTGATTGTAATAATTTATGTTACATTAGTTCATTATAATGTAGTAATTTATATTACATTAGTTCATTATACATCATAATATTATAGTGAAAACATACTTGAATCATTGATATACGCAAGAAATACATATATGAGTCAAAGTTAACGTATTATTGTGTACTATTATTATTACATACGTATTATTGTATACTATGTTAACAAGAACATACACAAGTAAATTTATGTACACAAGTAGTGTACATAAATGTTTGAAATATTATTGATTATTGTATGATTAGTTATCTTACATCATTCTTGGTATTTAAACATTTTTCTCTATAATCGTAAAATTATAAGTGTAATATCCGTATCAGATTAGAGATTGGGATTGAGATTAAATTTAATCAATCAGAAAAAAGAAACAATCCAATATTAACTTTGATGAACTTTATTTTGATTGATCAAATTCTCAATTTCAATCTCTATATAATCTGAACATGGGATCTCTATATGTATAATCTGACATCAGAGAAAGTTTGGAAAAATAATACGGACTTAAACTTGAAACTCTTTAAAGATTTCGAACTGCACATTTTATGTAAACTTGTATATCAAAATATTCCCTGATGCGTGACCGAGTATAAAATATTTTCATATCTATCATCGCGATTGTGGTCAAGTTTCACCCTGTACACAGGCAGGGTGTAAAGTTGAAAGTGATTCTACTGTGATGACTAAGGAACAAGAAAGGGTATCGACGTTCTTTTGTAATTTTGAGGAATCGTGAGAGAATGGAACGCGCCACGACGGTGATCGCGCGGTGGTCGCACACATTGGCAGGTGCGAAACAGATGGCTCGATAATATAACAACCAAACACCTTGCGCGTGGCGTTGTCGCTTCTCGAGTTCCGGACGTTTACATTGAAAAGGCGCACATCACGTCAATCAAAGATCCATTCCATCACGCTTCATTCGACAACCATGATTTCGCGATATTACTTTGCAAGTGATTCATTAAAGGCAATATGATAAAAATAAGACAATATGAGACATCAGCTTCGCTGATATATCCGTCTAGAGAGAAGTTATCTTTTACGCAAATTAGTAAATTAAATTTTATTCAAAATAAGATTTTAGAAAGAAGGATGAATACATAATTGTTTATAGCAACTACTTGCGGTAGCATATTGTATCAGTCGATCAAGACTTGACAAGTTTCATCTCCGAGCAGACATCGATCGAATCTCAAAGATCGGACATGAGTTGAACTAACCTTGATGAAGCAATCATTGAAAGATAAGTTGTGCCTCAAAGAATTTTGCCATCGTCGCGTGTCCTTCCTGTAGTACGGGAAGCGGTCGGCGATGAACTTGTAAATCTCGGCGAGTGGCAGCATCTTGTCCCTCGACGACCATATCGCCATCGCCGTTAGCGATATGTAGGAGTAGGGTGGTTTCTGATCACCGTAGGTATCGCGCGAAGGTCGCGGCATCATCAACGAACGACGAGATCAACGATAGGCCAGTGAAGTCTCTGTTTCACTCTTTCCTTCTTGAACAAACGTTCTTACGTGTGAACACTCGACACTTTGCACGAGGTTCGCCGATCAGCATCCTCCGTATTCTCGCGAATCGGCAAGAGCACGGGGTAGACTGCTCTTGGTCACGAGCGAAGACGGAAATTTCCATCGGACCCAACCACGGAGACCCGCGGCCGGCCGAGGCGAGCGAGGGTTCGGCCCTGATGTATCCCACGCTGTGTCACGGTGTATCACAATCTCGAGGATTTCCAACCAACACTGCCGTTATCAGGCGCCGGCGGTGCCTAGGCGAGGCTCGCTGATCCAGACCGAGCTCTCGTTATACTCGGTAATCGGTTATTCGAATCCGTATTCGCTTCGCGCCGAGCACGCCCAAACACACCGAATACCCACGATCGCGTCTCCGCGGATACTGCGGCCGATCCATACCCACACCCCCGCAACGGGCTTCCCCTACCTACGAACCTATGGCTCCACCATGTCCCGGATTGGAGCCCACTGTGTCTCACCTTCTCGACCGGTCTCGCTTGCGCTACTAGCAACCACCTCCATCCAATGATACGATAGCTCTCCCACCTCGACGGTTCCGGATGGACGGCTGACGGCGTGGACGTGAAAAGAGCGTCCTCCATCCGTTCTGAACGGATTCCGAGAGGCGGAGCTCTTGCGCGAATACCATTTAAAGTCACCTCCCTCGAACAAACAGGAACAGTCGAGTCTCAACCAATCCAATCGAGTACTGCCCGTGGCTGCCCTCGCCCACTGCTGGGTAGCGGTGTGTCCCATCACCCCCGTACCCGAACACCACCGCACCAGTCGTCTGCCTACCCTGGACGCCCTGCAGCCCCTGCAGGACTCCCGAACGCCACCGGGTACATTAGCCAGCCAGCAGAATGAAAAGAACGAGCCGAACGAGGAGAGAGAGAGAGAGAGCTCTGTCTTTCGCGTGAATCGATTCGCGGCCTCGGCGCGGCGCGCCGTTTCGTTCCAAGGATTAAAACCAGTGTAATTTTATCGAGTCTAATCCTCTCGAACAGCGAAATGTTTGATAATCTGGTCGACAGATCTGTCTTTCTTTGGGCGTTCTGGAGTAAATATATTTTTAACTTAATGTTCTCAAACGAATGTGTGAGATATCTAAATGCGAAGAAAAATAGTGAAATATTAAAGTTAAGAAATATTTTCCAGATATAAATAAATCATATTTGTTTTATTTCTTAATGATTCAGTTTTACTGGAAGAGAAAGTAAATCAATAAATCTCTTATTTATTAACTTCTTAAAATAACGATATAATTTTTATATCGTTACGTATCATTGCGCAAATAAGTAGCTGCTTTCAATAAAAAAGCAGTATTGCAACTCTGTTATAAAATTCTTTGATAAATTGATCTGGTTCTTATAGTTCTTCTCTCACTGGACCTAAGAATATAAATTATCAATAATATTAAAGAATCTTACAATTACAATTGCAAAGCTGTTTTTTTATTGAATGCAGCCAATATATGTATATGTTTAATACGTCAGAATGAAAATGCGGCATTGTCGTTTGAAATTATGTAAACAATTATAACTATAGATCAATTCGCAAAGATTCGAGTTGAACAAAGATTAATTTCCGATAGTACAGTTACGTGCAAAGAAACTTTGTTGCTCGTGAATAAATTATTATTGCGTGGTTCCAATATCTAAAATTGTAGATATATCTGACATTTTTATCTTTGTCTCGCTTAACCACGTAAGCGCGACTGTAAATCTCAAATGTGCTGACCGTGCACGTTTCTGAGTACCATTAGCAAAATTGTACTGTTCATCGAGAGAGAGTTCGGGATCGATCTTTTCCTAGTTAGCAAGATCTAACCCAATCTTTCTCGATCGGGGACCGTGCCAACTTTACAGGTGAAGAAGATGGGGAGGGAGAAGATAAACCAATCGGATCGAAGCGCTTTTCTCGCTCGAAGTTTTGCAGGCGAGAGGCGTGTCGCTACGCCTCGTGCCTCGCCGACAAAATGGCAATTCTTGTTGCGCGTAATGTACACTAATACTTTAACTAGATTCTTCGGAAGAAACGTATCACGTCTGCATAGCCATGATTCTTGATTATTTCCATTAAACAAATATATACTATAAGCATTTCCAAGTAATGCGTGATATAATAAATAATTAAAACATGTCATGTCATGGCACGCCAAAATAAGTTTTTTTTTATTAACTTCAATTCTTTTGAGATAACTGTTTCATAATATTCGTCTTTCAAAGTTAAATAATAAATATCTTTAATAATAAGTTAGTGATAAATATACATATATACGAGTTATTTTACATCAAACGAAAAATGTTTCTTTCTTTTATGAATTTATAGCAAACATAAATTAATTAGAGCTTCTTTCACAAATAAAATTTTGAGAGAATTTTAATTTGATGATTTAATTACCAAAATAATAAATAATATCGAAAATCGAAAAATTGAGTTATAATATAGATAAATAATAATCCTCCTTGTGATCCTTCTACTAACAATGAGGAAAAATCGACTTTTAATTATTTATGTTTCAAACGGTTGAGCTTTTAACCTATATTCACTAAGGTTTTTTTACTATTATGATGCGTGCATACATAGATATCATATAATAAATATTGAATGGTTTATTTTGTACATTCTATATAAAAGATAATAGATACTTAAAGAAAAAGTGATAATAATTTCAGCAATATTTCTCGTTAGGAGGTATTAGTAGAGATTTATACTCTTATATGTATACAATTTTAATTTATTTTTAAACAGAGTTCCGGATGCAATTTTTTCAATTTTGGTTTTTTAATATAAAACATTTAGTATAAAACTCTTTTTTATTTTTGTATAAGGAACTGTAGAATTATGTATATGCTAGTGAAACTGTCATTATTGCTTTCATTATCATCATAGGTATATTGATAGAATGTCGTACTAACACGGATACCTAAAAATGCAGGGATCAATGAAATCAGCATGCGACATTCCATAATATATTAATATTTAAAAAATAATGACAGTTTTATAAATAGCACTTGTTATAGTTCTCATATAATTTCTTATAAAAATAAAAAAGAATTCCGCATATTTTATACTATAACTATAAAAAACAAAAATTGAAAATATGGCGTATTAACTCGCGAATCTAGTATGATATTACTATTTCCTTCTAAAGTACAAGAAGAAGATAAATATTTTCATTTTTAATTACTGATTCCGTTAATACTATTCGGATTCAATCAATACATAGGGTGCGTCATCAAAATCCGGGCAAATCGAACACTTTCTTTAAATAAAATGTTTTTAATGAAAAATTAAATATTACAAAAAATCTTTTTACATGGCTTGGGGGATCCTTGTACAATTATTCGATATGTCCCTCATTAGCTTGAATGATGGCCTTTATTCTCGATCGCACGCTGTAATATAGCGTGTCCATGCCGATAAACAGCCTCAATAGCGATCCTTAATGACGTCACATTGGGATGTCGAGACTTGTTTGTGACCCTTTCACCTATGCTTCATACGTAGTCCAAGAAATTTAAATTAAACTGGGCTGTTGGGAGGCCAGAATGAAAGCCGAGGCGAACAACTCGGCTTGTCCTGGCAGCTTCAGAGAGCATCTGTCGTATCTTTAATGTATGATTTGTATCAAAGGTTCTCCTTGGCAATTCGACGCATCGTTGGCTCGCTTACACCAACAATCGATACTAATTTTCGCAACGATTGCCCTGGGTCTGATCAACGCTTGAGTTCTTTTAATGACTTTTAATTAACTGCGGAGACCCTCGCGGTGCGTTTTTTCGAGTGACTCTTCTTCGCTGGCATACTGGAATCTTCGTTGGATTGTTCTAAAGCCGTATATTTTGACACAACGTCATAAACAGTTGATGTCGGGTCTAATCTAAAGAACCGAAATATTTCCGAAATATTTGCTGAGCGCTCAGCGCGAAAGCCTTCGAAGATCGCGGCTCTTCGATTTTATTCCGCACTTGGTTTCAACAACCATTTCGCGGTCATTTTGAGAATATGATTGTTTACTAGAAGCATCAGACTTTCTCGAACGTCAACAACACGCTTTTGGCGGAGGCACAATATAACGGAAAGTTTAAATTGAAATTTGTCCGGATTTTGATGACGCGTCCTGTATATAATTTAAAAACCAAATTTCAACAATTTTAATACACTTTAATGAGTGATAAAAAAAACATTCAGCATATAGTGTGATGAATTAAAAATTTTTTACAGCACTTGTAAGCATCATTTGTCCTTATTTAATATTGATAGATAACAAGGATGAATTGATGCTTACAGCATATAAAAACGGAGTACACTCGTAATAGCACCAATCGAATCGGAAATATATATATATATATATATATACACATAATTTGAATTGGATAATCATTTATCAAAAAGATCAACTTAATCTAATTTAATTTTTATAAATTTATTTTTTAATTTTTTAATTTTTATTATTGTCTTCTTTTTATTAAAAATTTACAAATGATATGATAATTGAAACATTTAAATCCTTTCGAACTTTAATAGTAATAGTACAAACATGTTCATATAATTCCATCCATATTATAATCATCTTGTTGAAAAAATTCAGCTTTGTAAAAAAAATCTTAGTAAACAAAATTTTATGTTCACAAGAGTTAAAATTTTATCATTTTTTTTTACAAAACTATTTTAATACAAAGTACACAAATATTTTGGTTTAAATGAATTCCTGTTGGAAATAAACTGATGACATCTGTTGGAGATAAACTTAATTTTCGTAATTATCACTTTAACATATAGTGATAAAAAGAATGTATTTAAGAATTACCGACAGTATGTAATAAAATTTTGTCAGATTGAGAATTATATTTATTTCCGTTTGAGGACGCTCAGGTCGCGCTTGTTTCTCAATAGCAAATATAAAGATGTAATAGAAATATAATAATATTAAATTATATTACGTAAGAGATATGTTAAACTTTTTATAAACCCGAATACTTTCAATTAGAGGCACGAAAGAAATGATGAAAGAATAACAAAATTATGCTTTAAGGTGTTTTGACAGTGTAATTTGAACATTTGATTGAATCAAAATTCAGAGATATACTTTGTGGAAAATCTACGCGTATATTCAACAAAGAATTAATATACATTATACAACATATCAGATATATCATGCATCAAGTCGTGATGGCTTGAGACCTAAGCGATCAATTATATACTCTGGCATACAATAAGTAGGATTTATTGGTTTTAACGAGAAGTTCTTGTCTAGCAATGACAATGCAGTGAGGCCGAACAAAGTATGAAAAGGGTCAACCATATCACCAGGTCGATCACTAAAACCGCCAGTTTCGATATCTTGACAAATTAAGATGTAATCCATCTGTAATGAAAAACATAAAAAAAGAAATTATAATAAAGTGATAATATGTAATAGTAATATTTGTAATTATTTTATTTAAATCGTTGGCACTTAAGAATATATACACACACAAATATACATATATATATGTATGTATATGTACATTTTTTGTGTGTGTGTGTGTGTGTGTGTGTATGCGCGCGCACACACGCACAAGGTAATAAAATAAACAGTTATAAAAAAGATAGAAATGATCAACAAATCGAATAATTAAGAAATATCTTATAAAATGTTATTAAAAAATAATTACCAAGCCTTTTTTATCTATCCAATGAAGACGACCTAAAATTGTTAAAGCTGACAGCACCCACCAAGAGTAGCATACATCTGGTAATTTTTCAGGCCTGCCATTTAAACCACCAGAAGGTAATTGTCTCTCGCATAACCACCATCCTAAACGATCAGCATCTATCAGATGCAGATGTCCTAAAAAATTATCTTTGATAAGTGAAATAATATATTCTGTATGTATATAGTAGTTATTCTGCATATTCTTGTATATACCTGTGATCGAAAGTAATCCAACGCAACAATAAATTAAACCCGCATGACTTTCAGATCCTGGCTTTGAACCGAATCCTCCATCAAAATTCATACATTTCAGTACAAATTGTACTGCTTTCTCGACATCTATTGCATCTAAGCAGTTCTGAAACAAGTTAACACGATACAAGGAATTTAAACTTTTTTTATAAGTACCTTCCTATTCGTAAGCAAAAATTTTCAAGAATTTACTTTGTCTAAGATGTGTTATGGTTTTATGGATCTGACAAGTATCATCTTTAAATCCACTAAAGCTAAAGAATCTTCATGAAAGCTGAGTTTCCAGGATATCCATTCCATTTCACACAAGAATATTTTGATTTAAAAAATTAAGTGTTACTATTTTAAAATACTTTGATTTTGTGGATACTTAAATGTAATTATACTTAATGATATTTACCAAAAGTGACAAAGTAGCAACAGCACAGAAAGAAAATCTGACATCTACTTCACCCCATTGATCACCCACAAAACTTCCATCTGGTTGTTGTCTTTCTTTGACATAACTGACGACTTTATCAACATTTATTACATCCAAGGCATCATATATACACAATATTTGAACTGCACTGAGTGTATAAAGTAAATGTGGATCATGTTGTATACTGGCACTGATGCCACCATTGTCATTTTGACATTGTCTAATAAATTCTAGCACTTCTTCCTTATTAGTTTGTTCTAATTTTCCCATTAAATCTAGAGCGGTAAGGCCCCAGTACATGCCAGACATCCTCATGTGTTCAGTCTGAGAATAATTCTAAAAAATATGAGTCAATACATGAAGAAGTGAAATATTTAAAAAATATATATGTTATAATAAATATATATATATATGTTAAAATATATATTTTATCATAAGTAATTACTATATAAATAATTGAAAAGAAATATTTTTACATATTCATCTTTGTTGGTCCCATATGAAATGAGATAGTTTGCATGTTTCTCTATTAATAATTTTGGAATGTTGTTCGGTAGTTCAATGTCGTGTCTCAACGTTGTCTGCAAAAAAAATGAAAAAGATAAAATATAAATAATTACTATTATCCAACTTATCTAACATGTATGTTTTAATACTTGGTCTTTATACAGATATAAATAATCGCAATACATAAACATTAATCTCAAAATTATTATAGTTATTCATTATTAAGTTATCATTATTAAGTTACATAAAATTTTGATAAGAAAAAAAATGAGTACTACATTTCCTAAAAATAAAAACTATTTCGTATTAACTTTTCTTTTGACACTGGACAAGTTAAAACTTACCATTTTGCAATCGTTGCAAATGTATAATACGATTGTTAAATTACATTAATAAAGTTGATTTTGTTAAGATTTCGTCTTCGAATCTATGACTGCATCCTAAATTTAATTTGACATTTTAAAGTCTGATAATCGAAAAAGTACTTCATTAACCTAAAAAGATCCACTAAAGTTTACTAAATGCACTTGCTTTTGCGCACACTCCTTTGGGATTTAAAGTCACTAGACTTTATTATTGGATACATGATAGGCACAGTATAAGCACAGAATAAGTAAAGTACATACAGTATGGACACTGAATGTCGGTATCTTTAATATAGTGGAATGAATCCAGGTCACATGACTCGGCGCCATGTTGTGGGTTGGAAAGGCGTTTATAAATTTGAATTTTTATAAAGCTAGAAAGAGCTTTTTCTAAAAAAAAAAACAGTTGTGTCATGAAAATTGTTTATAGCGAGTATATTTTTAAATTAGAATTATATAATAATATAATGTTAACGAACTCATTACATAAAAATAATATTCACATTAATAATAATAATAATATTAAATAGTAATAAGTAAATTAAAAATAATAATTGATTAAATACTATATGAAAATTGTAATTGAATAATTATGATGAAAAAATAATATATTGCATGAAAATTGTAATTAAATGTGAAGTTGTAATTTAATAATATATGTACACACCACACACACACACACACACACACACACACACACACACACACACACACACACACACACACACACACACACACACACACACACACACACACC
>Ga0157363_1002338_pt1 | contig 16675 bp, 5 predicted proteins | sample AttsexASBM1_FD_111477 | JGI IMG/M metagenome (GOLD analysis project Ga0157363, IMG submission 111477) | Fungus gardens microbial communities from leaf cutter ant in Ribeirão Preto, State of São Paulo, Brazil - Atta sexdens ASBM1 | ecosystem: Host-associated > Fungi > Mycelium > Unclassified ... | reverse complement strand
GTCTTTTTATTGTTCCTTTTAATTATAAATAAGTTTTTATAATCAGAGTTCTAAAAGATCATGGAATAATAAAGAAAAGAGATGTGCTTTTGCGCAAGAAAGTGATTAATCAATGAGGATGATGGAACAAGTGGCCGGTTATATTAATATATCAGCCAATCAGCGATACTGAAAATGTGATATAATTTAAATACGGAAAAGACACCTAATAAATATATTTTGTTGAAACTACAATACTATTGTGACTTTTTATGATTAATTAAATCCCCTAGTTAATAATAATAATAATAATAATAATAATATACACTATTAAATTATTTATACATGTGAAAAAGATAAAAATAAATAAATAAAATATTTTGTTAGAATTTGTTACAAAAAAACGTTTCAACGAAATATATAAAGAAGGAAGAGGGTAAAAATACATAAATAGATAAATAAAAATAAATAAAATACTTTGAACTAATTAGAAAAACATTTCATTTTTAAAATACCAGAAGTATTTATTGTCGTATTTTTATCCATTGCTAATGCGTAAATTTTACTACTCACTTTATCAGGAGTGTATTTTATTTTATTTGTATTTCTTAATAGAATTTCACAGGTTAAATCTTTATTTGAAGTTATTTGTAAAGGATTATTATTTATTTTTATTAAAATGTTATTTACACTATTCTAGATTAACCACACAACGTATTCTCTGTAGAAAGAGCGTCAGGTAAAAGACTTTTGATTTGTTGTTAGAGAATAATCTTCAATATTCATTTTCCTTATAGCATGTTGAAAGAAAATGAGTCGAATAAATACATGCTGAAACATTTTTTAATTAAATAATTTTTTTTACATTTTAATATAAATTGCCACAAATTCATTCATTGTCTTTTAGAAAAAAAAATCTCCAATGAATATTTAGTATAAAACCAAGTTGATTTAGTTATTTTTAATATGCTTAAAACTTGTTCAAATTTTACTGTGATCATTAGGTATATAGGTTCTCCTATTTGTGTAGAGATGGATGTAGAGATGCTGTGGGCATTGAGCCAACCACCAAGATTTTGCATTGGAATGACGTGTTCAGCCTTGACATGCACATGCAACGTTTACATACATCACAACTCATCTCGCGTAATTCATTATAAACGTTCTTATTGACTTCAATTTATGTCCGTTTTAGCTACTTCCTGCAATTGTAGTTCCAAAACGAAAACAGTGATTCGCAAAATCGCATGACGTAATCACATAAGATCATATCCAAGAGGAAGATTTTGGGAGTCAACCCTCCCCCTAATTTTTTTCCCCCGAAATTTTTTATTAATTGTTTCATTTTGAGAGTCTCGTTAGCGTACTTGATAGCACACATCCACTCACACTAGTCGGTGCCTAATGATTTTTCACTGCTTTACTAATGAGAATATTTTATTTTGAATTGGCCAATTCAAAATAAAATATTCTCAGCGATGTATTCTATCGAAATTTCTCTTTCATTTTTAATTGTAAAAAACATACAACTTTGAATTATGTGAGTTTTTTGTTGTTACATAAAATATTTTTTTCTTTTCGTTATAAGATGATATAAGTAATTTTTAGTACTTCTGTTAGTTCGAGTATACAATAACAATTAAAGAATTAAACATTTTGCTTATAGTAGCTGAATTAGCTTTCTTTCAAAAAAATAAGTAAAAATTACGTGATGTATAAAATGTAAAATTTTTCCTCTTCAAAAGGTATGAGGAAATATTAAAAGTTATAAAATCCAAATAGAATTCATTAATATTAAAAATTGTTGTAAAACAATAAAATTGGTGCAGTGACATTCTTTTCAATATAATAGCAAAATCCTTTTTTTTGGGTTGTCCGATTAACTACGGTACATCCTCGATACATTCTGATAGAAACCCCTCTTCTTCGAAAAAAATTTCGATACGTCCATGCATAAGATCTGTTCGTTTTAGGTCCGTTTCTTTACCATATAGATTAACTTTATCGCAGTTCAACTTTTTATCTTTTTCTAATTCTCAGAATTGGAAAAAGATGAAGAGTTAATTAATCAAGATTAAAATTAAACTATATTAATGTAGAAACTTAGCCGAGATTAAAATTAAACTATATTGATGTAGCTAAACTTTTTGCACGGTTTATCTTTTCTCTTTTTCTCTTCAATGCGAAAAGAAAAGGAAGAAAAATTAATCGCGCAAGAACTTTAGCTAAAAAATACAGATCTATAATAAATTACTCAATAAACCTCTCAACAAATCACACATCTTTTATCAAATTGGCTGGCGCTATTTATTAATCGAGACTTTGTGTAAGAAAAGTTTAAAATAAATTTCATTTATTTTTTTCTTATTATTTCTGATTCGGATATTATAAGAACAGAACAGAAACAATAATACAAAATAGATGTAATTGATTAAATAATTATATTCAAATATTTCTCTCTTTCCCTCTCTGTTAATGGTAATATGCATTTATCTGTCAATTAAAAATGTTGCGGTCAATTGTAACAAACTTAGATAACATTTTTTGATAGAAACATCCCAATCAACTCTAAAAGAAACTTCCGTTATCGACATAGAATCCGCTAACACTATAAACGAATTCTTGCGGGAGAATCGAACGTTCCGTTAACTTCGGTGCGACGCGACACATTCTGTCGAACGGGAATCATTATTATTTTCTACACATTCGAAGGACATCGTTATGTCATCGTTAACCCACTTATAAGTAACAACAACGGGCGTGACAAGGCTCGATGTATTGCTGAAAAATTTCGTATGGTGTGATTGTATAGTATAGATACATATAATGCCGAAAATAATCGTCACTCGTTCCTTCACGCGTATTCCTTCCATATTATTCATCATAGTGCAAAAAAAATTAAAGACGATATTTACAATTGTAAAACGTTGCGCGAGTTTCGATTGCGAAACTTCCTCGATTGCATCGCAACAATGTGATTTTTAACACCTCATTTGTCATCGAGAAAAGTGCAAGTTAACTACGCTCCGCCAAATGCAAATTGAGCGCACCTTTTGCGAATATCTTCGGCGGATGATTAATCGTAGTTTTCATAACAATATAATATAAAGCTTCGAATTTACTGAACAGAATCAAAGATCCTTTTATAAGATTAAAGTAGATGCAAAATTGGAAAGTGATGTAGTGGATTTTATACTAAAATTAAAAAAGAAGTTAAAAACTTACATTTTTTCAATTTCCATTTTTTATTCAATTTTTATTTTTAGAGCTGACATATAGATGTGTCCTTAAAGCCGTTTGTATTACCGACTAAATCATGTAATTTTTGTATAATAAATACTTTTTTTCTCTTTCAAAAATCCTTTTCCAGGATTAAAGTATACGCATTAATACGTGTTTATGAGATGAAGTTTATGCCGAGAAAGATCAAAAATTTCAAAATTGATATATTTTTTATCATTTCTTAATGGCATCTCAAGCTGTCAAGCCGTAACATTTGCTTGATACGAAAGTTTTGCAATCTGTACTTACGAAATAATAATTCATAAATACGTAGTTTACATGAACAAATAACGTTCTTAAAATTAAACTTAAGCCCGTATTCATAATCAAGCCTTATATTTAAGGCTTCTTTAAATTTATCTTTAGATGCTCAGCAGCCAATGAAATAATTCGTAGAGTATTTAAAGATAAATTTAAAGAAAGCTTGACTATGAATATGAGTATTAGACGCAACAAATTTGTTATACGAAAATTGACACAAACGTGTGATAGCGTGTATCATAGATTGCGTGAGATATTGGTGTGATAATATATTGTATAAAAACATGTCGATGCGCGGCGTGCGGCACGACTTCTGATGACTTCGTCGGAATTCAAGCTTTGCTTTAAGATCCCCTTATTACAAAAGTTTTATAACTTACGTGGACAAAACAACAATTCAGCAGTCAGTTTTATGTGCACAAGCAATACTAAGTTTATAAAACTGCAGAGATTAAAAGCTTAAAAAGAAAGATTTGTATCGATCTGCCAAATTACGTGTATATGAACGCTGAGCGAAGACTCAAACAAAGCAATAATTGTGTCTAGCAGTAGGTATTTGATCTTGCAAGAGATGGCGTTGTAATTTGTTGGATAAGAACAGACGTATACGTTTGAGTGAGATAGAACGATAATATAAGAAATGAATTAAAGATATCACTATTATCGATTTTTTTTATTTGGAATTTAAAAAATCTGTATTATCAATATCAATTAAAGTCGACCATCATTTCCTCTAGCATTTATGTTCAAAAGCGCTGTTTTTAACTATTTTTGTTAGTTTTTCACGCGCTATAAGCGCGTTCATTCTGATGTCAGTCAAAATTATTCTCTTTCTAAATAATTACAACTGCAGTAAAACTATAACAATAAAAATATAATACCTTTTATCTGAAGTATTCAAGATATAATTTTTAATGATTTTCTTCTATATTTATTTGCATAGAAAATATATTCTTTTTATTATTATACTAACGTAAAATAATAAAGAGTATAGCAGGATAAGGAGATGATTTCGGGCCCCCGCACGTAATCGATTGTCACAGGAGACAAAATGAACACTCAGAGAAATATTTTGTACAAACTCGTACAGCACAGAAACTTGTAACAACATTGCTGCAATATTTCAACGTTGCATATTGCAATACAATATTGCAGAAACATTGCAAAGACTTCTATTTGCATTACTTCAGCAATGTTACAGCAGTATTTTTAAAAATATTTCCAGCAAGAGAATTGACACAAGAGTCATCCTGTCCTTGTTCAAAAATCAATAAAAAACAAAGACAAGAATAACTCTTGTCATTCTTGTTTTTGTTTTTTACTGATTGTGTCGATTTGTGCCTTTGCTAGAAAGTTCACTTTGAAAGACTTTATATGTATTGTGTTAAGACTTGTATATATTGATTTGTGTATAACTCAATAAAATAAGGACTTGGATATAATGGAAGAATAGAAATTAATGATTACGTTTACACGGCACACTTAATCGAGTTTCATAACATCTGTAGTTGAAACTGACCAATCTCATAACTATATTCCTCTGAAAAATGGAATGATTGGTTAAATTTCTTAAATTACGCATATTATTAAACCTAATTAATGTCCATTTCTACCAATATAGATTAATTTTAATCTCAGTTATCTCAATTTATCTTCGTCTTTTTCTAGTTCTAAAGATTAAAAAAAGACGAAGAATAAGTTGAACTGAGATTAAAGTTAATCTACATTAGTGGAAGCGGATATAAGACATAAACGTAATTTATAATTTATAGGAATTATGCCTATAATTTATAGACATAAAACAATTAGAAGTAAGGATTAAATATAATGCACAATGGACACAATAGTAAGATATAAGACGTATAGACCGTTCCGATATGTACAGCCAGTACTGAATATTTATAATTCACGTTCGTATATTGTATATTTTCAGTACTGGCAGTGTATATCGGAACACGCCTAAAATATAAAGACACAATTAATTATGAAGTCATGTTTTATTTGTATTCATTGTATGTTACATTTAACTCTATTCCTACTTCTAATTTTTTATATTTAAATTTATATAGTACAAAATCTTATAAATATTGCAAGTAACATTGTAATATTACAGCAATGTTGCTGCAAGAATACTGCAAGTATTCCTCCATTGTGCGTAAAACCTAATATTGCATATTTATATTATAATATTGCTGCAACATTACGTATCAATGTTTTTAAAACGGCATTTTTATGTTGCTGTAATATTGCAGCAATATTTCGCAATATTTTTGCAATGTTGCAATCTTACAATGAAATATTTTTGCTGCAATATTTCTGTGTAGTATAGGAAGTTTCATCCCAAAAAAGCCACACCATTTTGAGATATCGAACAAACTATCATTTTTTATTAGTATTTTTTTTCTTCGCTAAATCTAAACGACTCTTTATACAAAAGTCATGGATATTAAGATTAGAGTAAGAATTTTTTTGTCATTCTTGGCTCAAAATTCTGTTTTTAAAAAATTCAAGAATTTTTTAAATCGCATTTTTTATGTCTAAATGTTTGACTACTTTAAATAATTCAGCAGCTAAATTTGATTATAAATTATATTTAGTATTAAAGATTATGTGTTTCGCGGGTTTTCTTCGTTCAGATCCATTCCTTCTTTCAGATCCATACTTGGAATGCCAACGTTTCGTCAATCTTGCAGTTTATTTCATCAGGAGCAGCCTGATACTGAGCTGTTCCTCCAGGCCGTTTTTTTTATATTACGCTGCTTGTTGGAATGGTAGGGAGGGGAGGGAGAGAAGAAGAGAAATTGTGAAAGAATGGTCTTCCATATTTAATTTATGTTGTAGCCATTATCTCTATTTACATTGTTAAGGTGTTTTTGTATCTCTATGGCTTCTCTTTCTTGGAAACTGTGATGTAATGTTGGCTACTGTGATTTTTTTGTCAAACAGTATTTGATGTCCTGTTTCGATGTTGTGTTCTGATAATGCCGATTGTGTAGGGTATTTTAGCCTGACATCACGTCTTAGTGTTCTTTATTCGTAAATTGATCATTCTCTCGGTTTCTCCAATGTATACTTGATCGCAGGACAAGATATTTTATATACTCCTGCGGAGTTGAATATCTTTGAAGATACAAGAGAAGATCTTTGAAGATACAAGATCTTTGATCTTAAGAATTTCTTAAGAGTTGTCCTATATTTTTGGATGAAGTTCGGATATTGTGTTTGTTTAATATCCTCCTAATCCGATTTGTTGTTTCTTTGATATGAATCGGAGAATGGATAGGATTCTTTCGTCTGATTATGTCAGAGACCATTGTCTTGTTTGCATGTTTATTGATTATTTTGGTTATGTCTTTTTTGTCGTGTCCGTTTTTTTCTGTAAGCTAGTTTTAGGTGGTTGAGTTTTGTCTATAGACTATGTTCTTTGTAAGAGATGGTAAAAGCTCTATGTACAAGTGAATTGATTACTGACTATTTTTGTGCGACTCGGCATGTAAGTATCTATGTGTGTTGGTTTTCTGTGCACTTGATAACCTAAGGTACCGTCAACTTTCTTAGAGACAAGAACATCTAGAAAGGGAAATTTTCCGTTTTCCTCTATGTGAAGTGGATATTTGAATGTTGATTGTTGATTGTTGAGGAAAATAAAGAATTTACGGAATTCGAGTTTGCCGTATCTCCATATTATGAATATTTTGTTTACATAACGGAATCAAACTTCTGGTTTTTGGGTGTTTTTCTGAGGGCCTCTTTCTCAAAATGCTTCATGAAGATATTGGCGATTACAAGAGAAATAGGAAAGCCCATCGCCGCTTCTGAAGTTTGATCATAAAATTGGTTGTTACAGGATAAGTAAGTAGTTGTTAAGCAGATTCGGATTTTCCAGTGAGGGATTATAGTGTTTGTGCTGGGAAGCGGGATAAGTTGTCGGGGAGTGTATGACACAATCGGTCGCTTGACAAAAATACACAAACCAAACATCCCCCTCGGACCGATTGTCAACGCCATACACTCCCCGACATATAACTTATCCCGCTTCACAGCACAAACACTGCAACCCTTAACTGGAATATCCGAATCACACCTAACCAACTCAATGGACTTCGTACAAAAAATCCAAAAAATCCGACTACGTTCCACAGATCTGTTTGTAAATTTTGACGTAGAATCCCTTTTCACACAAGACCCAATAAAAGACATAAACATAATGAAGGCCTCATATGAAGTCCCTTCCAATCTCATCTCGCTAATAAAATACTGCTTAACAACCATTTACTTCTTCTGTAACAATTAATTTTGAATAAGGAGCGACGATGGCTCTCCTATTTCTCTTGTAATCACCAACATCTTCGTGGAACATTTTGAAAACATTTGAAAAAGGCCCTCAGAAAAATACCAAAAAACCAGAAATTTGGTTCCGTTATGTAGACGATACATTCGTGATATGAAGACACGGCAGAGCCAAACTTCGTAAATTTCTTATATTCTTCAACAATCAACATTCAAATATCCACTATAGACATAGAGGAAAACGGAAAACTTCCCTTTCTAGATGTTCTCTCTAAGAAAGCTGACGAGGCCTTAGACTATCAAATATCAAATTAGACTATCAAAACCAACACACATAGATAGATACCTACATGCCGAGTCGCACCATCAGCAAAAAACAATCAACTCACTTGTACATAGAGCTTTCATCATCTTTGAAAAAAAAAAAGAACATCAGACAGAACTCAATCACTTAAAGCTAGCCATACAGAAAAACTGACACGACAATAAAGACATAACTAAAATAATCAATAAACAAGATAATGGTCCTGTTTGATAAACAATAGCCAACATTACATCATATTTTCCAAGAAAGCATAAAGAAGCCATAGACATACAAAAACCACCCTAATAATCTAAATAAAGATAATAGCTACAACATAAATAAAATATAGAAGACCATCTCCTTATTGAAGACCAATCAATTCCACCACCTCTCTCCCCTCCCTACTTACAATTCTTTTCTTCCCCCCCTTCCCTTACCACTTCATAAGTAGCGTAATATAAAAGGAATAGCCTGAAAGAATAGCTCAGTAAGCTGCTCCTCGCCCTAATAGAATGGACCTGCAAAGTTTACGAAACATTGGCATCCAAAAATGGATCTGAATACGAAGAAAACCCGCGAAACGCATAATCTTTAATAGTGAATATAATTTATAATAAGATTTAGCTGCTGAATTATTTTAATAATGGTCAAACATTTAAATCATATAAAAAATGCGATTTTAAAAATTCTTGAATTTTTTAAAAACAGAATTTTGAGCCAAGAATGACAAAAAATTTCTTGCTCTAATCTTCTTAATATCCATTATTTTTTTGAAAGATTCGATTTAGCGGAGAAAAAAAATACTAATGAAAAATCGCATTTTATTATCTCGAAATAATGTGGCTCTTTTGGGATGAAACTTTGTACAAAATATTCTTTCATCTGGGTATTCATTTTGCCCCCCTGTGGCAATCGATTATATGCGGGAAATCACCTCCTTATGCTGCTCTTTATTTTTTTCCTTTTAGAAAGAAATTACCATAGCAATGCCTGCAAAGTGCTAAAGAAACGCTCATATATACTTTTTGTGTTACTTATTTAAAAAGTTATCCATTTATCTGATTTTTTTACGTTTGAAATTTTTTAATAAGTGAGATAAATCAGAAAAAAGATTTCTTTAATACTTCCTATAAAATAAGCCATCTCCGAAATGATTTTCTACTAATAAAATAAAATTACTTTGCAATCTGAAAATTCGAATTTATTTTTTTTCTGGAAAGTAATTTATTCTATAATAATATAATATTAAAAGAAGATATTAAAGAAGAAACTTTTTTTCTGTTAATTCATTTATCATAAAATTTTCATTTATCTTAAAAAATTTCAAACTTAAGAAAAATCAGTGACTGATTTATCCTATTTGTCATTAAAAAATTTCAAACGTAAGAAGAATCAATGATGCATCGGTTTTTTTTTTCATAAAAAAGAGTATCTGCTTACCCTTAAGTTCGCTTCTGATTGGATAAAAAATAACATACAGCCCGAAAAAGTGAAGCTTTGTATCCTTCAAATATGTATAAATTAAATTTCATCAAAATAGCTCAAATGAAGTTTAAAGTTTTTAGAAAAAACGAAATTTTTTTTAACTTTGACACTATGTATAATATTTTTGAAACTAAACCGTTTTAAATTTATAATCATATAAAGTTTTCATCTTGAATTTTATATGAGGAATCATCTTTTAAAATTTTTTAGTGTATTTATCCTCCAGCCTTTTAAATTTTTTAAATGTATTTAAAACACACTCTGTATACAAGGTATCCCGAATTTAAATGGTCAAACTTCGAAATATGTAGGAGATCGATTAACTAAATATATCGGCTGACATATCACATAATTATATTAATTATTTATATTATTACCTGTTTACATTATAATTAATTGCCATTGAAGAATTATTCATTAGTAATCAATCATATAAAGACATTTTTGATATACACAGTTCGTTACATATGTAACATATATATAACGGATTGCGTTACAGCGAAAGAGTTGATACAAACAATTTTATCACTTGCTGCATAAACTTCCAATGTTAGTTTTTTCCAAATAACATTCCGATTGTAGAAAAAAAAATTTCGCAAATATGTAAATCTTGCGTCAATGGTTTTTTTACAGAATATGCGATAAACAAAGTGATATTGTTTGTTATAACGTAATTATGCATTGCGTAGATAAAGATTTTTATAAATAATTTGTTATTATTAGTTTTATTCTGGATAATAAAACTTCCTGTATTCATCTTTCCTCTCTTTCTTCAATATCTAATTATATGTATACTTAATTCTTTTTTAAGTGTAAAAAGTATAATATAGTGCAAATGTAAAGAATAGATTTACTCTCAATATTATGAATTAGAAGTTTCACTGTTTAAATCAAATTTCATTAACCTAATACTCTCGTATGTTATTTATATTACCTACTATAAGAATTTGAATGTATTTTCTTCTTAATAATCTCTTTAGCAATATAAAAGAAAGATGTACGAAAACAGTATTTCACGAAAAGAGAATTATAAAAAGATGTTGCTTTCATATACAGTATCACGTACGCGATACGTATACAATGACCAGATAGAATTTCCTGTTCCTGATTCTGAATTTCTCCGATTAAATTCCAGATGTGACAGATATGATCTGCAATACATTTACGTAAAAAGATACGATTGTATTAGGTATTTCTTCAGCATTAAATATATTATTCTAATTTCAATACGATATTTTCTTGTCACAGATGAATGATTAAAAAACTATATTTGACATAAATTATTATCTATAGCTTAGGATAAAAAAACCATAAAGTAGTTTTCAATCAAATAAAGAATGAAGAGAAGAACGAGAAGAATTTGATTTTTATATATTAATGAGATAAATAAAATTTATGTAAATAACATTATATAGCAGATATATTTTATTATTTTCCGAAATGGTAAAAGAATTTGTTAGAAATTAAATCTTTTTTCTGTTTTTTTGTTCTTTACTGTATCTTTCTAAATAGAAATAAATTGTTCGTGGATGTGCATGAAAGAATCATCAAATAACTCCCGTGAATAACATGTGCCGTGATGTTATCCACATATTCACATGCATCCTTTTTGAAACCTGCACTTCCATAAGAGGATCGCGAATGCAGTCAGTGCTAATTTAGTGCAGTATAGATATAAGTGTCACGTACGTATATGAACGTAACAATATCGCTTGTAATTACGTAAAGCACATGATGTACGTGCCGTCTGCATCTATTTATTTATTTCTATAAAGTTATTATTATTTAGCTATGTATAATGTACGGAAAAGCTTAGGCATATTATGACTCAAAATTTTATTCAATAGATAAGAAATTGTCAATTTACTTTGACTTCAATATGGAATTTTGTCATTACAGAAAACTTATTTACCTTTATTTTTATTTAAAATTTTACTTGAGATAGAACTATTTTTACTTTAGATAAAAACTAATCATTTCAATTTATATTCCGTATTTTATCTGCGCTAAAATCAATTTGTTCAAATAGCAATTAAAAAGATTTCATCAATTATATATAAATCAATTATAAATAAAGTTAATCCACTTCAATTTTTTTTCTAGATTCTTCACTTAAATAAAATTACCTAAATAAAGCAATTAGTAGTTTAATTAACAAAAAAATCAAATATTCATATACATCATTTGTTTAAAAGATAGTACTTTGTATTTCAATAGAGATCTTGTTAGTTTGATACCTTATCTTCTTCATTATTATATTGCTTTTATTTTCATTTAATATGTAGTATTGCATTAGAGACGACATCCATATCTATGTGTGTTTATACGTATAATCTTATTAAAATTATTAATCATCCGATATTTCATAATGCATATTAAAAGAGAATCCTTAAAAACCTTAAAATTTTAATGAGCAAATCATCATATAAAAATTAACATGGATTTTTTTTCTAAAGATTTAATTTTTTCTTCGTCGTGTGTAACACGAAACAATGTACAACTAATTATGTTATCCATTAAATTATAGATGAACGATGATAGATATATCTTACATCAATATCATTCAGCTTAGAGATATATATTGTTGAATAAGACGTGCTTATCAAAACGAAAAACATCCGTTACCTTTTTTACATTAGAAAGATTAATTTACTAAGAAGGAAAAGGCACAAAGAATTATCTTCATTCTTAAATTATGTTGGTATTATATAATTAGGTATTATATAATTAATTTTTATTATTGTTAATCTATAAATAAATGTCACTGTTCCATAAACAATATCTTCTTTGTTAATATATAATTAAATATTTTAAACAATTTTTCAAACATGTAAGTACAAAGTATACGTTTTCTGTTCAGCAAAGAACGATTCAAAATATGACTTTTAACTATAGATTAATATGAAAATAATTTCAATCATAGTCCGTCTATAATTTAAGATAATTGTAAGACGATGCAATTTTAGGGAAGAAAGCAATATTTGAATATGAACATTATGAATAGATAATTATTTTAGATATAGATTTATATAGGTTGTTATAATAGTTAAAATTAAAAAATAAATAAATAAAAGCTCCAAAAGAATTTTTATAGGACAATATATAATAGAACAAAATATATACAATATATTTATCGATAAGTGCTGACATGTTCAAATAGAAATAAAAGATAAGAAAAGATATTTTATTGTAGAAATAAGATACTCACGAAATATTTTCGAAGATACTTTCGAAATGTGATGCTGATATAAAATATTATCTAGAGTGTACGTCTAGATAATTAATCCACGAAAAAAAGAAAAGAAAAAAGAAAAATAAAGAAAGAGAACAGGATGTGAATTGACCAGAATCCACTAAGCTGCGCACCGGCTGACAGGTTCGTCCAGTCAATCCTACGACATCATTTGATTCCTCCTGGATCGTTTGTGTCTTCTTGTTGCTTTTTTTGATCATAAAAAAAAAGAAAGAAAAAAAAAAGAAACAAGACGAGTCACTCACGCGTACGCGACGCACACGCGTGCGATTTATGTTACTCGTTGGCGTGCCGCGCGCTACCACATACCAGCCGTGCCTTTCGAGCCGAGTGTACGGTGTAAACTGATTATTGCTGTGTACGCTCGTACCTTCACTCGTACAGTCGTAGATTCCCACCAGCTATCCGAGTTCAATTGGTCGGTGCGTACCGGACAACGACGAGTCACACGTTATAAGTTCAAAGAGAAAACTCCTATGAATTTCCTTAAAAAAATATTCTATTTTAAGTTTAAAAAAAACGCTTTTTTCTATATTACAAAAGTTTGAAGTCTTGAGAATACATCTGTGAAACAATTATAAATTCAAATATGTATAGACTGTAAAGTGAATGGGTAGATAAAAAACGAAGCGCGTGAACTAGAATGAGCTCATAAGAATGAAAAAAATTTGCTGACAAATACTTATATGAAGAAATAGAAAGCATATTTATGATCCTAACTGATTAAATACAATTACATCTATAATTATGTAAATATAAAATAACCAAATGAAAAACTTCAAATTCATTTTTTTCGAAACAAATTTTCCAAATTTGTGGAAGTGTTTATTAAAAAACTGTCAAAGATATTGTTTTGAAATTGAACATGTTTATAGAAAAGATGTTTTTCTTACTCCTAAATTAGTAAAATAAAGGCAGTTTACAATTTACAGTTTTATAATACAAAGGAAGATTAGAATTTTTAATAGATTGCCATTTTGTTACTTTTTAGGCAATAGTTCAAACAATGTAAAATGTCATACAACTTAACAAATTTTTTTATTTTTAATTTTTATTTTTATTTTTATTTTTATTTTTAGATTTCTCAATTTCTTCTACAAATGGAGACATAACTTCAAAAGAAGCTAAAAACATTTACTTTAAAAAAAAAATCATTGTACAAAATTAAAAGTTAAACACAGTGGTACTATCTTTAATTTGATAAATCCTAAGTAATATATATTATCGTTTATATTTGAAAGGTCTTCCTATTCTAATTCAAGGTAGTAGCTTTAAGTAAAAAATGCAATATAAGTCGACACTGGATGATAATGTGTAAAACTTATGTGTATTATTAGCAATAATTGATATTACAGACGTTTCATTTTATCATGATAATGATAAAATGATTTATTTTTTCTTTTGATCTCCATTTATTTATAACTTTTTTTAATTTTATAAAATTAATCAAAGACTAAGGGTAAATTGAGCCAGTCGCAAAGAACTATTTTACAATATTGTTTTCAAAGTAAAAGATTTGACGTAAGCTGAGTAAGCACTACAATAAATATTACAACAGTTTGCTAATTATATTTCCACAAATTCGCGTGGAAGAGTGAATCAATTAGTTCCCATTAAATCCATAAGTTTGATTCGTTTCAATCGTCTCTTTCTCTTATCCCCTTCTTGTATTGTTTATAACTTAAATTAAAAATTTTTTAATTCAAATTATGTACATCTTTTAATTAAAAAAGGTTTCTGTTATTAAATAAAAAAATTTTTTACTTAAACCAACAATAAATTCTTTTAATGTAAAAATAATTTTTGTAGATTTAAGAAAAATGATTTAATTAATTTTTGATTATTTTTGAAAGAAAGAAATTTTTATTTAAACATATTTTTTATATTTAAATAAATTAATTTTCTTCATTCAAAAAAATAAAAATTTTTTTTATTTACGTTATATTTCAAATCAACCAAATTTTTTTTTAAATTAAAAAATTCATAATTAAGAAAAATTATGTTCTGTATTTAAAAAATATTTTATTAAATTTATATTGTATAATTGTTTTTCTTCAATCCAACAAATATTTCTTTTACTTTAGAAAAATAATTCAAAGAAATATATTTTAAGATAAACAAAAATTTTTTCTCCGTGCGTTATTGTAATTCTTCTTATACTTATTTGTAATGCAGTCTATAAATTCATAGAATTTCTTTACAAATTGTAATGCTTTTCTTCTTTTAAACTTCTCAAAATCTCGTTAGATTACTGTTTGTGAATTATTATATCTTGAAATTATAATTTCATTTCAGATTCATACATTAGTCTATAACACAGAAGTCCTAAATTTGATAAATACAACAGTCAACAATCATCACAATGTGTTTAATTTTAACCATCAAATCTGTAACATTGAGTCAAAGTTATAAACGTTGTTATCTGCAAATGTATTTTAATCCAGAAATATAATTTATTCTAAATAGTGAAATAGATTAAATAGATGGCAAAACTGTCTTGACGGAAATTGAAAGAGAGAATTTTTAATTTTTAACAAACTTGAGAACTAATATATGTTTTGCAAGGAATAAGGAGTTTCAGGAGTGGGAGAGAGGATAGTATTAAGAGTGGGAGAGCTTTCCTTTAAAATGGAAACATAATTTTTCTGTTACTCTGATTATTAATGCCGAACTTTTATTTTTTTATATAAATTATCTCTGAAGTCATTCATTTGTAATATACGATGGTTTTATATTTAAGTTTTAAATTTTTTTCTCAGAGAAGTCCTTAATACGAGATTGTGAAATATTTAGTAGGGAAATTAATATTTAGATCCACATTATAAACTGTTTTATTACTTTTTTTTACAATGATATTAGATCCAAGAATTTTTTTTTAATTGTACATTTTATTGAATGTTCATTTTATTTCCCTTTTTTTCTTTCATAACTCGAAATCATACTACAAAATCATCAGTATTTTTTTCTACACATTAGCGACATTATGAGAGAATAGACACTACGTTTAGACAAATAATATATAAACAAAGAAATAATTATGTCAGGAAGATATGCTGCATTGGCTAGAACAGTCGCATTAATAATCAATGACATTCATCAGCTTGTGCTCATGTTTCCTTAAAAATAATACTATAGAACGTGCGCGCGATGTCTGGACTTTATCTGCCTAGGAGATCGAATTTATGCTAACGTTTCAGAACGAGAATATCCAATGGCTGGTAAGAAAGGCGGAGAACAGGGAGAACGCGAGGTTCAAAATCGATCGAGAGCTCAAGCAGTCTACACAGATTCTAAAACCTGTTTCTCTGGTGTACTGTTTACACTTATAGGAGGTCTCTTATAAAAACAAAAGTCTGTAATTTGACGATAAAACAATACGAAGTATATATATATATACATATATATATATATATATATATATATATATATATATATACGTGTAAAATTTATAATGTACGCACGAGTGAAACTATGTGGAAAAAAAGGAATGATAAAGAAATTATGTGCTCGATCGTGCTCGAATAATCCGTATCAGATTGACAGTACCAAACCCAAGCCTTTCGAAAACATTCCAGGGCCAAGAGCCTTACCAGTTATTGGAACGCTGTACAAATATGTGCCTTTCATCGGTAAGAATAATATATAGTATTTCGATAATTAATTAAAAACATTTATTATTATTGCAAATTTAATATTTTTTGTTTTATGTTTTTTAATTCACTTTCTGTATTTTCCTTTTTACCATTAAGCTATAGAAATGGATTCTGATTCTACATACAACTTTGCTGCTACATTTTTGCATATTCCCAAATGCAATATTT
>Ga0157363_1002337_pt1 | contig 16679 bp, 9 predicted proteins | sample AttsexASBM1_FD_111477 | JGI IMG/M metagenome (GOLD analysis project Ga0157363, IMG submission 111477) | Fungus gardens microbial communities from leaf cutter ant in Ribeirão Preto, State of São Paulo, Brazil - Atta sexdens ASBM1 | ecosystem: Host-associated > Fungi > Mycelium > Unclassified ... | reverse complement strand
TAGTTGCGGAGTTCAGCGACAATTTACACCACGATGTCGCGCGGACATTACTAGATGTGAGCATGTACATGCACGCACTCACGCACGCACGCACGCGTGCATGCACGCGCGTGGCACATCGGCGAGTAGCCGGTCGATCGTCGACTGCAACCAATGCGGACGAACGTAAATCATAATGCGTAACCGTTTCCAAGATGCAGGCTCCACCTTACCGATATACGCGCATATATTCACCGCATCGCGGTTACCATTATCGCCTTCGCCTCCCCTCCGGCCTCCGGTATGCTTAATATATTTTCCTCCCTTTCTACTTTAATAATCCGTGCGTATACCACCCCGGGCGTCGCGCGGTGTCGAGGATCGATGAATTATGGAATCGAATCTCGGTGCATCGCGCGTTTTAGCGCGTCGGGACAGCATCGCCGCGCAATTTCCGATCGGCGCAGATGGACGAGGGTGATCCGTTTTCCTAGGGAAATTACGTAGTAGTACATACTTCCGTGATTTCCGAGGTATGGATCGCGTATCGCTCCGGGCGCGTTCATACCGGAAGATCGCGCGATTCTTTATCCTCCAAGACATTGCCGTGTATCGCGTTGTGAGATCGAGTGGCGCGAGAATAGTTTCTTCCGCGACTTGATACGCGAAATATGATAGCGTAATAATGCGACCGGCAATAACGCGATTTCCGCCATCTTAACATTATGTCCATGTATTGATTGATATGGCGTAACTAAATGATATTTCATCCAAGCTTTTTTTTTTAAATATCAATTGCAGTTATATACTTGTAAAAATATTTCGTAATTCGATATGTCAATTCGGTATGTCGTATTCCCGATAGCGTGAAATTTACCTGCCTGCGCTATAAGCTATGATTGCCGCGCAAAAGTCATCAGCGGACGAGGATGCGCTGCTGCGTGTGGACCGGCGTTATATCAGGACCCGAAATAATTTATCGCTGATCCGACAAGAATTATTACACTCGATATAAGTAGCATTTATCGGTGTGAGAGCCGGGGATAATGTTCTACGCGATAATTTAGTACATTAACGCGTCGGAATAGTAGATGGACAGAGACTTACGGAATATTTAATTTAATAATCCGACTCTATCTACACGCTCGTCCCACAGTAGTCGTAAGTACAGCTTTATCGTTGCGATAAGATTAATTATAACGACTGGTGTATTCAGATTAACCCAGCGAATAAAAATTCGCTGATTCGTGTTCGATTCTGCCGCGACTCAACTGGAGATACGAGGCTTCTCTCCGGATATAGATCCGAAACGTAAAAAACCAAATGAGTGGGCCGCAGGAATCACGCGGCAGAAGAGTTGTGCACGCAACTGGCAAACGATAAATCGTACTTAGAGCTCGTTGGCGAAATGTATAACTTCGCTGGTTTCGTGCGTAACTCGGCGAAAGACGCTGAAAAGCCCGGGGCGCGTAGGATACCCAGGGTTTCATCGATTTATATCTGCAATTCAGTTACATTCGATCGAAAGTATACGTATATGAAATGTCGAACATATCCATGTACATGTATACGCATACACACGCACGTAAAATCAGCGTGGATTTTTCAGCAAAAGTCCATCGGCGGTATAGATAGTAATACATGCTCTGTGGGTGTGCGAGCACGCGATACTCATACATGCACACCGTCTCAACAGGGACGAAACCGAGCGAAAGAGCGATAACGAACGAGAAAGCGAGAGCGAGAGGATCTGGAAAGGCCAGAAACCGCTTGGAATCTCGAGGCGGGACACACGGACGGTGCACACGGTATATTTTTAGGCATTAAAATCGCTCCATAAATTAAATCCGCAAAAGGACGAGGCGGCCAGCCCACCGGAATGAGACGGCACCGATGAACCGTTTCGGGGCCTTCTTGAGTTTCTCTGTATCTCCGTGTAGTGTCGTGGGAGATAAGGCCATAACATGACCTGACTTAACGCATCGTTCTGGAAGGAGACTTGCAAAAAGGGGTTCTGACAAATTTCGAATAATTTCGACGTCTGACTAAAGCAATGTCCAACCGAGTCAACAATTTCCGGGCGTGATTGTTTGCGCAAATATCTCGACTGGACATTGCTTTCGGAATGTATAAGAAACACAAAATCCTCGTTGCAACATGTACATATATGCAATGAATACATGTGTTGAAACATATATTTTGCAGTATAAATCTGAGAGGGTATCACTTAAGATTTCTTTATTAATGTGCGAGATTGTAATACAAACATTGAAAGCAAATATATTATTTTATAGTATATCAATAATAAAAGTATATAAAAGTATGAAGAGATAAAAGATATCTTAGAGATTAAGATTAGAAATAATTATTTTAGGTTTAAGAGGATTATACTGCAAGTGTCAAATAGCATGTTTTTTTATAAAAAATTGATATAAAAAATTAATTGTATAACACATAGTATATAATATATTTCAAATGTAAAGTTAGATTAATGATATATGAAAAATACGAAATATTCTAGGAGTATTCGAATATTCATTTTGATTTAAACTATATTACGTAATATATATTAGTTAGCTATTATATATATTAATTTAAATAAAAAATATATAATCCATATATATTTATATATTTATATTTATATTATGAAAATTGGACAAAACATTTTTAAATAAATTAAATCATATTAGCCAAACTAGAATCATGCAACGGAATGTTCACGCGGCCAATAAAATTAAAATTTTTATTGCAGTCTTCTTTTATGCTATTTTTATTGACGATGTAACTATATGCCCTTTCTCATCACATCGATATTTATACGCACACATATATAACTTCTAGATTTTAAAACTTCAGTATTATAAAGATCACCGATTGGCTTCCATCGAAATATTTATAGGATATTTATCGAGATATAAAAATACTTCGACCATATTTTGCTACTTTCTTGATGTGTAAGATATTTTTCTGTTTAATCTCGTCCGTTTTCGAAAGTATGAATAAATTTTCGATTGATTGCACAATATTGTATATCGCAATGATCGTAGATTCATAGTTTATTCGGTGATATTCGCTACCAAGATTTACGATAGACATTTTTATGTTCGCAACATCGATCGCGATAACTCACTGAATTCATGATGAATGCAATATGATAAAATCTCATGTTACACGAAACACTGTACCAAATACTTGAAAAATATTTCGGCGAAATTTCAACTCGTTTACAATCTTTTTCTTATTTTTATAACATTTTTATAAATGGCTGTTATTTTATTTTAACGACTTTCTAAGTAAATGAATCATTTCCAAGAATAAAAAGTTATGTAAGTCAACATTTATAAATATTTGCGCTTCTCATTAAAAATACGCGAATGATCAAATTTCGACACATGTTGTAAAAAAGAAAACGATCATTATCAAGAAAACAGCCATTCTCACAAATATAATTTATTTCTTTCTGTTTTAAAATACGTATTATGTATATTTCTACGAATAATTACATGAATATGACGAACGATTGATCATACGTCACGTAATTGATATAAATGGTAGCAACGCAGAATAGATTCGCGATTAGTTTATTTATCACTGCTGTTCCCTTCCGACGCAAATCGGCTACCCTATTTAATTAACGACAATTGATCACGGTGTGTTTTTGCGACGTGGCAATTTCTATGTGAAGCGCACGTTGCACAATTTCATTCGCCAGATTGTTAGCGGATCATCTGGACAGAAGCAGTGATCATTATATAATCATTTCCGTTCTCACATTAGAAAAACGATACAGAGTATAGAAAATAGAAAAATACTTTGGATAATATAATGGGACGAACAATATAAATTTCTTATGATTTGAAAAAAATGAAAAGAATTTTGATAACTTTACCTGATATATGATAATAAATTTAAAAATAATGTAATTAATGAGAAATTTGAAATGTTTTTCTAATTGTTTTAATTTAATGCTCATGTTTATGCATTACACAACTACATAAATTATAAAGTTTTATTATAAATTAAATTATAAAGTTTTATTATAATTATTAATTGCATTGTACAACTTTCTTACAATTATCATAATGATCATATATTTATATCTTATTAAATTATTACTTCTATATTTATTTTTATTTATTGATTATTTATTGATTATTGATTATATCATCCTTTGATTATTTTCCACATTTCTGAAAAAGTATCTGAGAAATAATGCTGACAATCATCATTTTTCTTCCAACGATTTTTGAAGAAAGAAATAAAAGGATAGATAAGATATTTTGTTATTTCGCGAAATCGTTATATTAAATTATATGTTTATATTAAAACCGAAAAGCATTTAGAATATTTTGCGCACTTATATTTTGCAAAAATAAGAGTAAAAGCGAATTGTTTAATTCTCGTTTTTCTTCTAGAATAATTCGTCCACACTGCTGCTTGCTTATAAGTTTGGCAACAATTATCTGTAAAAATTTAGTCTGAAAGAATTGTAGAATTATTAATTTATCCTACCTCTTTTTTTACCATCATTTTTTTCATAATGTGCATGGTGAGAGAAAAAAAATAAAATTGGAATCTTTGGAAACTTATATATATATATATATATAAAATAAAGTTTTTATTTTTATGTCATCTCTTACTTTAATTTTATATCTAAGAAAATCTTTTAAATTTTATACTTGAACTAAAATTAGTACATCTTCTTTTATGTTGTTATTTTCATGAGCATCGAGTGTAACAGTAGTGTCCTCACTTAGTTCTCACTAAGTTGATAGCGGTTTGTCTTTGCGCATATTGACTGACTCACGTCTCGAGGAATACGGAGTGGTCCCTTCAAGAGAACACGAACCAAATGAAAAGCACGTGTATGTACGTGTACGCAGGTAGATGTGTATACAGGTGAGCCGCGAACCCGTGCTTGTAGCCCTTCGGGCTATGCACCGGCGCTCAATGCCGACCCGAAGGAGAATGAAGGATGAGGAGCGCGAAAAGAGAACGGGAGTAAGCCAGGGACCTCGTAAGACTTGTGAAACTGACCAATAGATCCGGTTTAGCGAGTTTCCGGATTCCACGGGGTCATCGGATGGGCCCCTCGGTTTGCGCAAGGAGCGTTATCCCCGTCACCACTTCTCCTTCAGTTCCCTCGTTCACAGATCAGAGAGAGAGAAAGAGAAGGGATGATAGAGAAACGGAGAGGGAGTACGGAAGGTCCGGTCGCAGGACCTGCAACCCTTTGCCACTGTTCGTCCTGTAGTACTGCGCGCACTGTCCATCCGCATACATTACCGCGAAATCCGGTTTTCGACAATACCTGATGCGCTGCCCTCGCGCACCTCTCGCGATGGCCCCGATCATGGGTCACGCCTGGGTCTCGAATGGAGAGGGATATGCAACCTGCCGTGGGCAGTGTGAGACCGAGGAACGGAGTGAAAGCGAAAGAGTTTGCGAGATCCGTCTTCTGTTTTTTTTTCCTGGTAAACATGGGTTAATATACATATTTTATTCATTTTAATTTAATTCATTTCGTCGTAAAGTCTTCCTTATCAAGATAAAAAGAGAAAGATGAATTTATTATTTGTTCACAATATTTTATGGAAAAAAATCGATAAACCATTGACATGAAAAATTACTGATTTATACGTATTATTTTAATTATATTTTAATATATTATTAGAATATTTTGAATATTTTAAGCGCTCAGAATGAAACCGGAGACTCCTGAAATAATCGTCTTACATAAATAAAATCTAATGCTCATGGACGATGCGTCCCATCGAACAGCAGTCTCCCTTCTTGATTCGCGCGATGCGCAATGACCATTCGCATACATTATCGTCCGTCCATCGAAATCCGGTTTTCGACAATACCCGGTGATACGGACCAGGGTTTCGGTTCACCCTCCCCAAAGAGGAGAGCCGCGTGCAACCTGCGAAACTCGTGAGACCGCGGCGAGGGATATACACGTAGTGGAATATGTGAGGGACAGTAACTATAGTCTCTGTCCGGCCGTGATGGCGACGACGGTACGGAGATTTCCTTTGGGGATGACCATCGATGACCGGGGGGGTTGCGCGAGCGACTTCTTTCTCGTTTCTTTTTTTTTTTTCAATTCTTTATTTCCTCCGCTGTCGCCACCGGTCCGGTGGGAACGAAAACCTGATCGGGGGAGTCTTCGTCCACTCTGACGTTGGGAGTCTTCAACCACTTCGACGTTGCGAGTGCAAGAGAGACGAGACGTAAGAGAGACATGAGGGATGAAAGAAGAGGACAGGCGTGAACCGTTTGAACTTACCAACCCCGTATAGACATATGCGCGCAATGAGACTTAGCGGCCAGTAAGATCGTTGCTGCTTTCGTTACGTTGTTCACAGGGTCATGGGAAAACCGGGCTAACCGGACATTGGTCACGAACGGAACTGGAAACTTCCTTTAAGTCGCGGCGCGTGGAGAGCGTCACGACGCGCTTCGTGCGGGGGGGATATACACGTCTCTCCCCGAGCCGATTTCAGCGAGTTAACGTCCGACTCGAGTGAAAGGGATGAAAAAGAAAAATTGCGTGGCAGTTACATCCGAGATTTTGTTCGAGCTGTCTGTTCGACGACGGTTACCACCTTCATTTCTAACCGCCGTCTTCTAACGTCTCGCGTGACCGAGATTTGTTAGCCTAACTTTTGACATCGTATTAACGGCTAGGGTTTCAACGAACGCGCGAGACGGTTGGTATATTAAATTGAAACTTAACGAATTTTGTAGTCCTATCTAGGATCTTTAGTCCAGATATGTCCTGTTACGTTATTAGATTTCTTTACAGCGCTGCGGAGTGACTCAGGAAATAATTGAGGAAATTGGAATCTGTTCAAATACTGTTGCGGAATTATTGCAACACGCGGTTACGCAAACCTAATATGAAAACGCATTCGTGTGTTATCGATTTGCTGGAATATGTCAAACTGCCATTTTTTTCATGTTCCGCATAGAGGCCGTACAATATGAAGTGTATTAATGGACGAAGCATGTAAGTGCAAAATGCTTCGGGAATTGTTCGAGAGATTGATCCTTGAACGGCTGCCAGGCACAGCAAAGAAATCGATCGAGGAAATTGACTTCTTTTTCTACGCTCCGATAGATAACCGCAATAAGCGCACCGCCACGGTAGCCAAATGGAATCTAACGTATTGCATAAGAGCGATATTGCCGTCTGCCGTTTCGCAAAAAGGAACAACTCGCCCGCCAGATATATCGCGCAATAATGAATGCTAACGCGCGAGATAACACGCCGGCCTGCTGCTGACGTCTACATTATTAATCATTAATATCCGTAACGTCCCTTTCTCGAAGACATCAGTAGCGGTAGCCGACACGTGGCTGATACTCCAAATGAAACGAAACAATATACATTTGGATGAAATAACTCGTGTCCTATATAACGTGTTTCGTTGAGATATTGACACAAGCCAAGTGTTTCCTGGTAGAGCTATCGTAATTCATGCGATGTCGGTTTAACGTGCTAATTAACTCATGCGGTATTGAAAGCCGTCAGTCAATCCGAGGACCGTTCGTGCCATTGACGGGCGTTAAGAACGTCATTGTAGAACATTATACTTCGCTCAGAGTACCCTCGCGGATAACCGGAATAAACTCGTCGCGCGGCGGTAGGTAGGTAAAACGTTCGCTCGCGTTGCAATAGATTTCCTAGCCTACGAGAAAGGATAATTCCTGGCGCACGCGAGAGCGCAAATCGCAGGGCGATTATTGTTGTAGACAACAGATTGGACAAAAAATAGTTTTTTTTCTTAAGCGACGTGATGTCGATGCACGCACGTCGCACGAGAGTTTCGCGATTTTTTAAACCAAGTTGCATGATCCATCGGAGGAAGCTTGCTCTACGTTAAGCCAATCTGAAGATAGTCAGCTGTCGCTTGGTACAGCTGGCGTTGACTTATTCGATAAAACGATCAATGTTCATCATTCCTCATCCCCCAAGTAGCCTCGCCTTTCCTTTAAGCGTTTTGTGCCTTTTGTAACGTATCGCAATTAATTTAAATGTCGTATGACTGGCGCAAAGTAGTTGCAGGTGCACGGAGAACAGGAAGAGACTAAATATAAATAATTTAATCGATACTAAAATACGCATACTGGATAAGTATATAATAAGAATAATTTATCTTCTAGTATCTACACGGGAAGGACGATTTTGTTAAAGGATCTAAAAATTTTGCTGGAACTAAAAATAATTTTGTTGAACCATTAAAGTAATTATGCAGACGCTCAAACTGGTTGTTAGAATGTCAAAGCTTTTTGCAGCATTAGAAAAAGAGTCCGATTGCATTAATTCTGATTGAAAATGCAAATTTTCTAGTTAAATTTATTATAGTTTTAATTGAGATTTAATTGAGAACCAGAATTGCGATTGATATTATTAGAATTTTCTGATTCCTCCATTTTTAATCAGAAATTTTTCTCAGTATGCTCATCATGCTTAAATTTCTTAATTATTTTAATAGTTTAACAAAATAATTTTCAGATTTATATCTAATTAAATTTTTATATTAGATTTCAAAATTGTTCTTTTTGTATAGAAAAAAAGAATCTGACAATATAGCCAAAAGAATGAATAATTTCAATTAAATATTTGATTGATATAATAAAAAATAATTTTACTTTTCTATAAAAATATTTAAATATTTATAATATTACTAAACATAATAATATAACCAACTGTTTGATAATAATTAATAAATATTTAGAAAAATAAAATTATTTTTGGTTATATTAAGTAAACATTTGAAATTATTTTACTTAACGTTTAATATAACTATTACCAGACTCTTTTTCGATGTATGAGTGTATAAATATTTTTTTGTCATGAGAGAAAAAGACGTGGCTCTAATGTATTATATATCAGAAATTGAACGATATTTACATTCTGTTCCACCGTGTCGCATGCAATTGGATTATTAATTAGCGGCTAGTTGAAAGCAGGTTTGATACGTTGTGCATCATGATAAATCACTATTTTTCTTCACGATGCACTCGAGGTCGCCGACCAACGAGACCATTGACCATTGACCGTCAGGCCTGCGAGGCATTAATGACCGCCGTGTCCAGCCGAGATGCGAACGCTTAGAAACATTATTTTATCGTGAGATAACGTCTAGAATCGCCTAGAGTTATTAAGCGCATCATTGAGCTCTATGTAAGAAATTCCCCAAGTGTCAACGGGTAATTATAAATTCTATGGAATTGTCGAACTATCGGCAGTTCCAATATACCGTAACAATCGATTATCGGACATTTATGCATTCGTAATCCTTTCTCCGCATCCGTTGCACACAATCGTCCTCGAGCATTAATCGACACGCGGACAGCGATTTTTACCGAATGCCAAATTCGGATTTGCGCCGCTTTGTTCGCGTCGCCAATAAGTAATCGTTCCCCTTAATACCTCAATTTACCGCCGATTTTCTGCTCCTAACTGCCCGCACAGGCGTTTATCACCCTTGCTCTACGTATCATTGGCTTCCCGCCGTCTTCCAATCGTTTTCTTTCAACGGTCGATTAATAAATAGGCAACACGTGGCGTTCCAGTTTCGTGCTTGGTAGTTACGGTAAAGCGTTCTCTTCCTCATGCCCGACATCGCCCTAATTAACGTATCGCGGAAGTTATCGGAAATGAATATGAACGTTACAGATAATGTTCATTACTACAATCTCGGTCTATTTACGAAATTTAATAGAGACCACGCCCAATATCGCGAATTAACTTTAGATTGTACGAGAATGAATGAAGACAGTCCGATGACTTTCGTATATTGGGCATTGGCTACGAATTTATTGATGTGATAAATAATAATATCTCTAATATAAATAATAATATCTCTGAACATATTGCGGTAGCTGAATTTCACTCTAGTTTTATCACTATTTTTAATCAATCTCTGTATGTAAGCATTTATGATAATTTATGATCCAAATTTCTAATAATTTAACGTATGCTTCATTACATCCGATGTATAAATGCGTGTACTGGGAATTACATGTATTCCCGGAATTTACCGTGAAATTATATAAATCTTTAGCTTTATACATCTAACACGTGTAACAGGCATGTATAATTCCTTCAAATTACAGTCGCGATTTTTTTTTTGTTAACAACATGATATTATATCAGGTTGAAGACTTTAGGGCTTCATTGCATCAATTCATTTGTAATTTGATAGCAGTAGTAGTAGTTGCAGTACTAATCGAAGACTCTTCAATCATTTTCTTCTACAACACCCGAAGCACCGAGATTATAGGTAATGCCGGCGCGGCGCGCAGCATCCAAGCTGGATACCGCGAGAAGATGTCAGTAAATCCAAGCGGAGGAGCAACGCTTCGATCGAGAGCCCAATTTCAGTCGCGTCACGCGCGCTTACCTTACCTCTTTTAGCCGTAGGCTGTAAGCCGATTTTCTATTGCGGTCCCGTTTTGCGCGGCGCGCACCGTAAGAAGGGGCCATTAGAGAGACACGTCCATTCATAATCCATTCATAAATTAGCTCAGGCGAGAGGAGAGGATAATGGCACGGATCAGCCTCATAAGGATTCCTTCTTAACCCGCGGATCGACGGAGTTGCTCACAGTGTAGATTGGTGCAGATGAGGATAGTCGTGAAACGAGGAAGAGAAGAAGAAGAAACCGTGAAGTTAAAGGAGGACAAAGAGGATACTGACGCGATCGGTTACGATCCGCCGTGATTCCGCTCACCCGCTTTCAGGCGGATTGTCGCGCCGCGATGGAATTTATGCGTTTAGGCGTTGGCTGAATGCTGATGCATACGGCCTCATATAATGTTGCTATCGCACGGCATAATGGTTCTCATCCGAGAATGACGGCGTATACGACGCGCGTCGTTCGCGACGGAGCGAGCTATCAGTAATTATTTATCTGCCGATCCCTGAATGACCGTAGCACGTAGGAACGTGCTCATCGACGTTCTATGAGATCCGCGCGATCTCATCTCTCCTTTTTCTCATGATCTTACGTCTGTTTCTTAATCCGCTCTGACGTCGCTGACGAGAGAGCCCTATATGGCGTTATCTATCGCGCGACATTTTACGATGTCATATAGAGGCGTAATGCGTGAATGACGCGTGGATATATTTATACGCATATATATATTTGCGCAATATTAAGAATGCGCTTTACGTACAAAGATATACGTCCAAACTTTTAAAACTTTAATCTTTAGTATAAAATGCTTAGTCTGTTATCAAATATTCCGTATTATAATGATAGTGGCATGTGCAATGATAATTATGTATTTTAAATATATACAGATACATTACGTATCTTTATTCATACATTATTAGGATAGGTTATTTAATTAGAGTTTTATGATGTTATTAAAAACATGTAGATATGAATATTTACAAGCATCTAAGCTATTCTTTGCCAAGCAGACATTATAATCTCTAAATTCTTTGGAGTGGAATCTCGCTTTAAAGATTGTGCCAGTCTTGAAAAAGAATGATTCAATTTTCAATCTTTAAGAATAAGATTTCATTCTTCAGAGATTCGCTACGTCTGAATGTTAAGATGTTGAACTATTATATATATTCATTTAAATGAATTAATTTCAGAAATTTTAAAATTTATAATTGCATGCCGATATGGTTGTCGGACTTTCAAGCAATCTGAAATATTAATAATCCTCCTAAATTAAATTTAATCTTAAATTATAATTTAGTAGCGCTTCGTATTTAAAGTACAATATTTTTAATTAATTATGTTTTAAAAACACTAGAGATATATCTGCCTCTCTGCATAAAAGATGCGTTACAATATTAAGTAATTACAACTGATAGCGCGATAGTCAACGCTGCAATTCGTCCCGATAATATCACGGCCGTGATCGCGTGTACGGGCAAGCTGATAAGCAATTAGTCAGCTACCATGGCCGATCTAAATTATTGTTCTTCGAGACGCTCAAGATATCTCGATTTTCTCTTCTCGGCCTCTTATTTCTGCGCGTCCCTTTAATCGCGTTGCAGCTTTATGCGTCGTGCAGAAGATCGGAGGATTTTACGACAATCGCAAACGCGCAACGAGCACTACATAAATAAATACATACATTCATGTGCAACGCCACAACGCCGGCGTTAAAATCCTTGCGACATCGTGGTGAGAGAAGATCACGTGGCGTGCCACGTAAATTAACCGTAAATAGATTTCATATACGCGATCTATCGTAAGATCAATCTTGTTACCGATCGCCCTTTCGTTCCTTCGCGATTTGTTCATTTTTATCATCAATATTTATCGCATACCTACTTCCCCTCCGCTTCGCATTCGCGCTTTCGTCAGATTAACGCGATGACGTTCAGCGATACTGTTGCGAGTTACACTCTGTTGCGTGACCTAACGGAGGTCCGCCCTGTAATTTCATTTGTCGAGATTCTATCGCGGAATTTATATGGTCGACTGGTGGAAATATGTCGTGGAAACCGATAAAGCAACCGCGCATAATGCAAATGTTATTATGCGTCTCTTGAACTTCCACGTTCGGCGAGCCGTTAAATCGGCTCACACGCGAAGAAATGATAATTCCTTTATTCATTGTATAGCACTAACTGCTTGATTTCTCGACAGTTATGAAGAATTTAATTATTAGAACCAATAAATCTCTCTCTACCTTTTTCACGCGGATGTGACAGGTTGATGCATTATTAAATGATAAATAATTAATGCAGTAAAACAAATGTCCAGTTCTAACTCAACTGATTCTAATCCTCTCAATAATTTTGTGATTTTTATAATCCTTCTGACAAATAAAAATTTGTATCATATATGTTAATAGCGTGTATTATTTATAATGTTTCTTCATGTATCATATATACATATTAAGTCTGGCAAGTCTCGATCGCACTTCTGCAATTTTCTTACATGGATTATATCAAGAATTATACCGAATGCGAGTCACGTAAGTGCGACCGAAAAACAGACAAAGAATCCACGATGATGCATCGGTATCAGAGTGACGCAGCGTGGAATTCTGATACATACTATTGATACGTCGATTCGGCGTCTTCGATCCTGCAGATAAAATGCGTACAAAGAAGTCTACTATTTAAAACACGTCTGTCTGCCGAAAGAATTTTATGTTCATCACGCCGACTGAAATGTTGCTACTATAAAGATTGAAATCGCAACTGCAAGAAACTTTTGCTGAGCATTGCATGTAAACGTATATATTAAAATTGAATGAATTTAATGAATTTCAGTTTTTAATACACATTATTCAGTATGAATAATGAATTCTGATAACTTTAATAACTACTTTTTAAAGGAATTTAATAAAATTAATTAAAAATATTTAGTAAAAATACGATTTTGTTATTTATGATATTACACGATTCTAGACAATATTTTGCAATTCAATTTTGTTTAAAATTGTGCCGACGAACGGAACTTCGGAACTATGCATTGTTAGCTATCAATTGGTACAGTAGATAGGTTGATATCGCACTAACGGTACTAAGGAGAGTCGAGACTGAGTAAATACTCATGTAGCGATACTCATGACAAGGACGAGCCATGTCGCAACAGGAAGCAACCGACGCGGTTCGACTGGTCATGATGACTGATGAGCATCTGAAAGATGAAGTTCGATAGAGACTAATTTTATGTAGCAATATTTCATTCTTCTACCAAAAGATATTGTTTGTCCAGTAAACATTCATCATTATTATCATTATTAATAAAGTAAAAGTGCGGTCCAACAATAAATATAAAAATATATAATTGAATGTATAAAATGACGAAGACAAACTTAGAAAATTTGTTGATAAAAAAAATGAAATAAATATGCATGATATAAGTAAATTTAAAAAATTAATATGCATAATAAATATAAATGAATTTAAAAAAATTTTCAAAATTGCTTATTAAATATGAATAAAATGAAAAAGAAAAATAATGCCAAACAAGTAGAATCTGCACATAGCAACGAAACGTGTTCGCAGATCTTTTAATGACGCAACGATAACGATTATGATGACAGGTTTATACCAAGTGATAACGCGTTTTGCATATTGATATCATTATATATCATTAATGTAATATTTCTAATCTCGTCGAATATAAAGTCGAGAAAGTTCGTTGTAGATAGTACACAGATAATTAAGTTACTAAGTGAGATAAACATAAAAAAATTCACTGCATATAACTCGAAGTAATTTCGATATCGTAATGATTTTCTAATCTAATGAGTATTTTTGCATACATACACGTATTCTAACATTCACGCATACGCAAGCGAAAAATTTTTGTTCTTTCGAAAAAAACATACATTTAATAATTAGACGTTTTAAATAATATACTCCTGGAAAAATTCAAATTTGCATGCAGAATTTTTCTACATTATAAGTTTTTCGGGTAATTTATGAAATTTATACGATTTATATGATGAAAGAAAATTATCACATAATGATTATTACAATGTTTACATCTTCCAAAATGAATGTAAGCAAACGGAGGAATGACAAAAATCGTAGCGGCGTTCCAGTCGAATATCGAGAGGCTGAGAACACTAAGTGCATTTAATCCCGACCACAGTGCGACAAAAAAGGGTCATTGGCTCATCGCCGAACCGGCGGCGTGCGCATCCAAGTCACGAGAAGAAGCATGAAGGGAAGAAGCCGGCGGCAGTCGCAGAAGAAGAAAAGAAGAAGAAGAAGAAGAAGATGATGATGAAAAGGATAAGAAGAGAAGAAGGAAGAGAGCTCGGCGTCGGTTCCCTCGTGGCAATGCGGGTGCCGATTACGGGCGGTGGGCTTGAATTGCGACGCGACGCGACTTTATGCGTCTTGATAGCTAGCTGCACCAGGAGGCGGCGCCGCTACGTGCAACGGCGAGAGCCTACCTACCGGACGAGAAGTCGGGGACCCATTGGCCACTGCAATGACCAATCATCATTTGACATTCTTTCACCTTGCTTCGTGCTTGTGTGCGCTAAACCGCCGCGCTGGGCACACGGAGCCATATGCATGTATGCGTGTACGCACACGTGCGGCGCGTGATGTCGCGGGTCGATACATCGAAATGCGCCTGTTACCACTACCACTGTGATTACCACTACCCAGGATGCGATCGAAAGCACGTCTGACACCCGGCTCCCCAAGCATCGTGGAATATATGCAACGTTGTACTTAGCGTGCATCGGTAGCCGACCAAGTACAGGTTTATTATTGTAGGAAAAATTGAAGTCACTTCGAATTTCAAGTCGCATCTTGATATATGGCACATACGTCCCGTGTATGTCGATGTGCGCGACTGATTTCAACATCGCGTGGAACGATGCTATTTATGAAACTGATTTGCAACGTAGATACATGCGAAGCAATGTCTTTAAAAAAATGGTGTACATCGATGCTTCTCGACGAGTGACATGTGTTTGGCGCTTGCTTGTCGACTATTAAATTAATCACTTAAGTATGAAGTTGGATTGATTCTAACTTAATGCGCCCAAAGCGTACGAGCATAGATGTTTCCGGCATTGATGTCTCTGGTATTGCTGTCTCTGGCGTTAATGTCTCCGGCAATGCTGTCTCCGACGTTGCTATCTCTGGCGTTGATGTCTTTAAAGCGCTGTCGAAGTCATCAGTTTTGAATTTACTTGACAAGATATTGCACGATAGAATTCTGAAATATTAAATATAATCATAATATAATATATGATGAATTAATTATAATTCTTAAATTATATTAACTTAGATTATTAAGATTATAACACAAACAATATTCACAGTTTATTCATGCAACGTCTATGTATTGCATTTACAATTGTAACTTGATAATGAATTCAATGAAAAAAAAAATGAGACTTTCTTCATAGATTCTCTACGCAGATTTCTCATAATACGGTGTGTTGTGTTATGGGTGTGCCCCTTTCCATTTCGTGAACCAAACGAGAGCGCCTTTCGCCAATGCACTGCACACAACTGCAAGAATTGCGTGGCCAATCTCTTTACCAATTTGCGATCCTTCGGTCTCGATTACGGAATTTCATTGACTGCTTCGGTTAGAAATCGTCTCCTGACCTCCAAATTGCTGAATTTCACTTGAAGATAACTTGATTGGCTTATTGGAAATAATTTCAGCAATTCGCAGAATTTTTAGTCGCCTGATTTATGCACGAAGAAAGTAACTCTTCGATGAGATATGCAGTTATTCAATAAATATCACGAGATATTTACTAAATATAGAAAATATATTGTGATATAAACTTACATCATACGAAGCCTTACAATAAATTGTTCAAAGTTCATTACATTATTTCAAAATTATTATATATTCCTTTTATGTATTTTTCTATGATCGATATTATTGAAAAAGTCAGACGAAAGATTTAAGAATTGATTAAACGATTAAAATATAATGAAGAAGCAACTGGTATTGCGAATATAGACATAGCTTGTTTATCTTTACTTCCTCAAAGGTCATTTCAGTCAAGATAATATTTGTGGTCGCGAAGCTCGTGCATCGCGATGTATATATATATATATATATATATGTGTGTGTGTGTGTGTATATATATATATATATATATATATATGTGTATATATATATATATATATATATATATGTGTGTGTCTCAATAATTTTGTTTGTATATAAATAAAAAAATAGATCTATATGTGTTCTCTATATATATTTATG
>Ga0157363_1002336_pt1 | contig 16680 bp, 9 predicted proteins | sample AttsexASBM1_FD_111477 | JGI IMG/M metagenome (GOLD analysis project Ga0157363, IMG submission 111477) | Fungus gardens microbial communities from leaf cutter ant in Ribeirão Preto, State of São Paulo, Brazil - Atta sexdens ASBM1 | ecosystem: Host-associated > Fungi > Mycelium > Unclassified ... | reverse complement strand
CTGAAAAAGCATCTTTTAGTCACTTTTTAATATTCTTTTTATATCCTTTATAATATATGTAAACGCATCTAGATATTATTATTAATAATAAATAGAAAGTTAACAATATTCAATTAAAAGTCGAATAAAAAAAAGTGCTTTTAGATTTTTGAAAATAGTTGACCTTGTCAACTTACAATTGAAATTTAAAATTGATAAAAAACAATTCTAAAATGTCGACTAAATATCGACTTTACAAGTTGACTTTAAGTTGACTGAAAAAAAGTCGACTATTAGTCGTCGAACTGTGTGAGTCACGCTGTGTGAGTTGTCTTTAATAGTATCTCATGATAGGTGTTTTCAGTTGCGGGATTCTCTAAACCTAAACGTTTTATCGATAATTATCGCAATCATTAACTAGCGATAGCCAATGAGTGTCGCGCTTTCTTCAGGATTGATCTGCCATTATAGCTAGCTCTAGTTAACGATAGCGACAATCATCGATAAGATGTTTAGAGAATTCCATTACAGACATGCGTTTTCTCTGCGATGCGAGCCGTCTTCTGGATTTTCTTATTTTGTTGAATCAACCAAAAGGATTGGTAATGTCATCGTTTTCCATTTATCCTCCGGTCTATCAATCCCACTTAACAATAGTTTCAAAAATTTATACTTATTGGTATTTATAATAGATCAGATCTTATATTCAAAACTGTCTTATAAGTACAGTCTTAAGAAGTTATGAACCAATCAGAGGACCGTATTAGCGTTTTAAGACATTACTTAAAATAGTCTTGAAATAAGAATGGATTATGAATACCGCCCATTATCTGATCCGGTCGTCGCTAATAATAACTGCATTCAGTAGAAAAAGCAGTTTTGCAACTAGTGTAATAATCAAACTAGAACGAAATTTTCTTATTGAATATCGTATCATCCGTACGTCGAATGTCGTATGCGACGTACGGATGATACGCAATCATTTCGGTCGCCAGGAAACGAAAATAGAAATTAGACTCTTCAGCGTGCGTTTGTTTTTCGCGCGTCGCCTCGTGCAATGCATGCTGGTCCGATAGAAACTCCTGATAGAAGACCCTGCGAACCGACCAATCACGAGCCGACATAACGCGGTGGCGACTGACCGTACTCTCAGTCAGGAGCTCGAGTCGCAAAGTTGTCGTTCCTCTCTCTTTTGGTCCCTGTGAGCCAGCGAGCCCAAAATTTTACCGAGTGTTACCGAGGAAGCAGCAGGAGAGGAAACGGCCGATCGCCAATTCGCCCGTCGCAAGATCGTTCGGGCCAAATCTCTTGTCACACGCGTATACCGTCGTATCGAGAAATATCGTGCGCGCGCGATTATCACTTAAAATAAACGGCATTCGCCGGATTCGCGTACGGCCACACTCGCTCACACCGGATCGGAGAGGAGGGCGAGCCTGTTGTATCGTGTGTGATCATCCACTGGAGACGGTGTCAACGAGAAAAGGTAGAAAGAAAATAAACGAAATGTTGTTCGTGTGAGAGAAGGGAAGTAAGGATAGAGAAAACATTGACAATTTATCAAAAATGCATGCTCGTCTTCTTGCCCTCCCCCGCGAATCTAAAGTCACGAAACTTGTCGAGACTGGATCGTCCGGCCAGATCCGTCCGGTTGCGCGCGTTTTCTTATGTCATATGTGAAGATTGTCGCCGGGTGGCGGGATGCTGCTCGACGATGACGACGTCGGCGCCAGGACGAGCATCGTCGCGACCCACTTTCACGGGCTTTGCACCTCGCGTGCCAGCCGAATTGCCATTTCTTTATTGTCGTTGGTATCGACAAAACACACTGTCCTCCCGCGCCTTTCGCACTCCCTCTTCCTTTAGTCTCTCTTCTATCTTTCCCCCCTCTAAATGCTCGCTCTATCGGTACCTGTGTAACTTCGTCTTTATTCTCTCTCTCCTTCTTTCTCTATTCTCTATTTGTGCATTGCACCCATGTCGCATGAGCGAGAATTCTCTCTCTCTCTCTCTCTCTCTCTCTTTCTCCGCCTGTGCTATCTATTTTTCCCTTCTTCCTTTATCTTCCTGTCTTTGTTCTATCTGTGTTACTCCGAACACTCGCCTAACACTCGCCTTCGTATTATCATGCCGGCAGTAGACATGTACGCTACTGTCAAAGTCGTGCGCTTCCCGCGGCCCAGGTTGAGCCTCCCAATATATATATATAACGATACGTCCGGTGGAATTGTCGAACAGCAGCCTCCGATTCGCGCGATTCACCCTTGTGGCATTTTACTTTGAGCACAAAACGCCGATAATGTCGCTTATAAATAAATCGTTTATTTTGAAAGTGATGTGAATCTAAAGCAGTGGTGAACCATCACTGTTGCAATCGCGGACTCATTTGAATTTATATTTCTTTCACGCTGCTCACAAAGTTTTTCGTCCCGAATTCATATACATACATATGTCTGCAGATATATCTTTTGATATATTTGCACTTTTGCCAAAACACATTGAGGTGTCTTTCTCAGTGTTTACATTAGAAAAAGGTGTTTCGTGTATGATAATAGCGTCACAGTATGACAATGCTATATCTTTGTGTTCTAGGACAGACAAAATGTCGGACCGAAAAGCAGTAATCAAAAATGCTGATATGTCGGAGGAGATGCAACAAGATGCTGTTGACTGTGCCACTCAAGCTCTCGAAAAATATAACATTGAAAAGGTATATGCTCATCACACTTTTATGTATACAGATATAGATAACACACTGTAAACATCACACGTGTATTGTACAAAGAATGGAAAATTTAAGACACATGTAATTGAAGTAGATATATTTGCCAATAGATTTACTTTTAATTTTTATCTATTCAGTAAAGATCTTAATACATTTTATAAGCACGAATTTAATTAATTTATTATAAAAATTGAATAATTCATTAACGTCTTTGCATTAAGCAAGTTAACAACTTTTATTAGGAATAGGAATAAATAATGTTTTATGAATAAAGAAGTACAATTATACATAAAGTTCTTATAATTTCAAAGAAGCTAAAAAATTCAATAAGTATTATAAAATGATATTTGAAATCCATAACTTATTAATTTCATGGGACATGATTTATTAATTTCTTAATAAATCTGGGAGATTGATATATATAATATATTTATGATATATATAATATATTTAAAGTTGTAATATGTAAATGCAGTTTACTAAAATTATGTTAAAGGTCGATATTTGTTCTCTGAAAAATTTCTGTTATATAAATTCTCAAGTTACACAGGATGAGATTGTTAAATCAATAACACTATTGATTTTACCATTAATATCTATTGGTTTTGGCTTTCAGGACATTGCAGCATTTATCAAGAAAGAATTCGATAAAAAGTACAACCCAACGTGGCATTGCATTGTAGGACGTAATTTTGGTAGCTATGTGACGCACGAAACAAGACATTTTATCTATTTCTATCTTGGTCAGGTAGCCATTCTCCTCTTTAAGAGCGGGTAAACTTGTTTTGCTATCCTCCTAAACATCCTTTTTCCTTCCTCTTCCTCCCTTGCTCACTATGCAAAATACATACATTTAAAATCACCGCCATGTGTAAAAGAGACTTCATTACTCATTATGTACACATTGAAAAATTTATTTTAAAAAAACAACGCATGTTTCGGATAAGCAAATGAAGATAAATATCAATGTTTCTTGATATATTGTTTGTCGTTACATAAGTAAAAAGATAATCCGAAAAATTTTTTGAGAAGACACAATCGAAGGGTAGGGAGATAAACTAAGGGAAAAAAAGAAGAAAAGAATGACATACAACTTTACATGTTAAAATGTATTTTGTATGCCAAGAAGTTTGTTGTGTTCTTGTTTTATATTATTAGGTAAATATGCTGCAGAATACGGTTAAATTCAGTACTGGCGATTTTAAATTAGTAAATTTTAGCGTAAAATTGTTTAACGTATAGTGTTCAAGCAACACTAAATGGATTACATTTTTCGCGTAAAATAGGTTCATGCAGGACTCGGCATGTATTTGAAATATTTTTATTTAACACTATTTGCAATACAAGCGTATTTTGTATTTTTTATTTCAGCGGATCATAAAAGTATTAGGTATTTTGTATTTGAAATCGAAAGTTTGAAAGCTTTTTATATTTCGAATAATTTTATAATTCAAATAATAAGGTTGATTGTCAGTGTTAGTATTTGAAATACAAAATTCTTTCAATCTTTTGTTATTAATGAAATATCTGAAATACAAAATATTTTCATGTACTCTGAACAAATACAAAATACAAAATATATTTGTGTTGCCAATATTGTTTTTCAAATAAAAATATTTCAAATACATGCCCAGCCTCGAGTGTACCTTACTTGAATCTATACAGGGTGTCTACAAAGTCTGTCCGTACCCCCTACGTTTCAGAAATTGTTTCAAAAACCGGACATACATGGTATCTGTTAAGTAATCGCCAATAATGAATGTAAACCCGAATGAGATTGATTGCCCCTGTAATTGTTATTTTATATTAATTGGTAACCACTGTCTCTTACGTACTGTATATTGATTAACTTGATTTTGTATTTGCTATACAACTGCGACTGATATCTTTTGTTACATTAAGAATTCTCAAAATAATTGAACGGAAAAGGAAAAAAAGGAGCTCAATCTCTCTTTCGACGTGCGATAATCATCGTACACATACTCTATTGATAACTTTATTTCGATCAGATATAAAACTAACATGCTATTGAATAACAATATCTGACTCGTTCATTGCTACCTTCACAATTTTTATATTGTGCACAGATTATAACATAAAAAAGGGGGGGGGAAGACATTTTATCTCGAGGCGATGTATACTTAGAAAAATATTCATTTCTCCAGAGAAGAAATTATCACTTTCTATCCGTATTAAATTCTTTTATGTAATATTCAACACTCCATATTATAGAGTACTTATATATATATATATAAATATATATATATATAATATAGATTATACATATGATATATTATTTATACATAGAGTGCAATCTTCAAACATTTTTTCATGCAGTATTTGATTATCGTAAATGTTGCTACATTGTTCAAATTTTAGACTGACTATTAAATAATATCAAATTATCATGCATGATCCTTTTTTTTATAGAAGTTCGCAATGCCACTTTTATAAGCAGCGAATATATAGCAGAATGTTCAAAAGTATCACGATAAAAAATATCGAGTTATACTTTGAAGATCAACTTGTTCTTGAGAACATCTGAAAATATTCAACATGTTATTACGTTACTTTCCTTTTATTTATTTATTGTACATATATTCCAGCAGGTTTATTAACTCATAAATATTGCATATATTATTAGAGTAACACAGGATAAGCTGTATCTTTACGGTGTTATATGATGTACGTTATGCTTTCGCCGTACTTGCTACATGAGATCGGTTCAAGAAATATATCGCTAATAGGTTCGAATTAATCATCGGTAAAAGCCAATTGTACTTTGTATACACATTAAGTAAAGAACCTGTTACGCTGTTAGGCGGCGGTTGTCATATTCATTTGATTTGCCAAAATCAAAATCAAGATCTACTTCCGGAACGCTTTTTTAAAATATAAATAGAATACAAAGTATTAAATTATTTTTCTTACATCCGTGAAACATGGGTTAACAAATGAAAAAAATAAATGTGGCTATGACAAAATCATTTTGGTTCTTTTGGAATCGAGCTTTCGAGGGTAAGAATCGCTCTGTGCACCTCCGCCGATTTCACGATCGAGTCTACATGCAGAAGATGCGGTAAAAGCAGATGAATATTATTGTGCTTAACAATAAAAATCAGTTCCACCCATGAAACGATGTATTTTTCTTTTCAGCGAGGCGCAATGTATAAAATAGAGAGCGATGTTATCCTACATAAGAGCGGTATTAAATATCACAAGGTCGAATTTTCCCTAAAATACTGAAATATCAGAGGGAAAAACGAATTGCGATCGTAATACGCGCGCGTTCATAATATACATATACATATACACACATTTGCAGCCTACGCACGCGATGCCAAGGAACATCAATAATGTGTTCTCGATAAAATTCAACCTTGTGACTCACAATGTGAAATGGCTGACTAGAGGACTACCTGTTGTGCTTTGCATAATTTGCGTAACTTCGTTAGACTCGTGTATCTCATTTCCGCCCCTAATGACTATAAATACCTGTGCTTCTGCACACGTACAGATATCTCTCTCTCTCTCTCTCTCTATATATATATATATATATACGCGCGCGCGCGTATGTATGTGTGTGTATGTATAAAATCTGTACTTTCTTTCAGAGTTCCCTAAAAATAAGTTTTTTAGGGAACTCTGAAAGAAAGTTTCCAGTTTTTTCCAGTTGTTTCTTTATTGAATTTATGATACAATTGATATCATCGTACATTATTACATTTATTAATAATTAGTTTATTGTTACATTACATTTGGTCTTTAACATTACAGAATCCAATATATCTGGAGAAAAACTAGCTGTATATACATCGTAATTTTATTATACTAATACATATTTACATATTTCTTAATACATATTTCTCTCTAACACATATCTCTCGAGTCTTTTTTAAAGTTATTTACAAGTTAAAACAAGTTTTGCTATTACAAGTAATTTCTCCTGAAAGATATTTTATATGTTATAGTATATTGCCTTTAATAATTAGAAATTAAAATAAAAGATAAGATCTCGATAAATATTAGATATTATTTATTTATAATTATCTTGTACAATAATTGAATCTAAATTTAAAATTAATTACAATGTTAATTAAGTTATTAATTATAAAATTTCTATATATGCAAGTGAAAAAAATTAATATCTCATTAATTCTTAAACACGATTTTCTTATTTTCAGCACATAAATAATATCGAGGATAATAGAAATTCGTGATTAAATAAAATTCTTTCTAATGGATTGATGATAATTCAATTCGATAATTATATTGTCACGCAAACATTCTTAATCTTATAACAAATTTCTCTGATAAATGGAATCGATTTAAGGCTCCTCAGTCACCACAGTCATATTAAATCAGAAGTAAGAAATGACACGTTAATTCTTATTACATGCCATTTATAAAGACAATTTGAATAAAATAAACTGATGAGATTGTTTTAAAACATTTGTAAAAATGGATGAAAATTGTCTTTCTTCTATCTAATAGTCCTCCTATCTATCTCCTATCTAATAAATAATTATAAAAAGTGATAAAGATATGTGTAAGTGAAAATAAGCTACACATGCGCATTAAATAAAAGCACTTCATGTACTTTTCGTCACTTTTTATGATTATTTACTGATTGTCAAGGGGGGCATATAAGCATAGTTTTCGTTCATTTTGATAAAGTAATTTCATTTTGTTTTATCCAAATTGTCTTTATTTATAAATGATACCTAATAAAAATTAACATGTTATTTCTTTTGACGTCACGATTCAATATGGCTGTGATGATTACTCTGGAGCCTTAGCATAAAATTTTAATCTGTAAAAAATTTATTGAACTTTAGTAGTTTAATGTTAGAAATGTGTCATCAGATTTAGTATCTTGTTATACAAAAGTTCTTTAACATCCTTAGCCCACATGAAATCCAGATGATTAAACTTTTTATATGGAACAAGGAATTTTCCAAGTGGATTGCCAAGTTCTTTCTCTAATTGGTCAACATCCTGCAAATGATAAAGATATGCTGTAAACACATAATAATTTTTTCTATATAATTGAAACTACATAATAGTTTATTTAAATTTAGCATCTCCAATATTTTCAAGATACTTGTTCTAATTAAAATATATAGGAAAGTTTATATTTGCATATGCCTATGTGAAAAAATAAATATCCTTGCAAATATCTTGAAGATATTTAAAATTGAATAAACTATTGTAGTATTATGTATTAAAAAAATATATACGAACATCGACATGTGCTAACCAATCGTTGGCGCCATAATGCAATGAAACTGGCACTTTGATTTTTCCCAAGTCATATTTCGGAGGGTAGAAGGTACCATATTTCATCAAATTAGTGATGAGTGAATAATCATACTGTCTAAATTTCCCCATTGTAATAATGGATCCTGAGAATATATTCATGTATATAAAAAATTTTATATATATATAATTGTATAATTATTTTATGTATTGTATATAATTTTATAAAATTTAAAGAAATATTAATGAAGTAATATAATGGAATGTATTTACGATGTATGTTTCACTATCTTTATACGAGGTATTATACAAGATATTATAGTGAAATAGATGCTCACTACTTTTGATAAGCTGTAAATAATGCAGTATTTGTTTCGTGGCTGCGCCAGCCGGAGCATGTTCCAGGATTAATGGTAGAAGAGTCTATAAGATGATAGCAGCATTAAGTATGAATAATCTCAAATTAATAATGAACTGACATTATTATATATAATTCAAATAAATTATATGATTGTAAAATTCGTGATTAATTCTAAAACAAATTATCATGACATTATTTAATAAATAACACTAATAATAGAATGCTCCCCTACAGTACAAAGTTGCACAAAAGTTGTAGCGATATTGTTGCAAATTCTGTGCCTATGGACTGTAAGAAACGAGTTTACTATGTGATAATTATTCTTATTTTAAATTTCACAAAATAATTAAAGGTATATTAATGATAGTATCATACAGTATTAAACTGATCTTTATCGAATCCACTGATTAAGAAGATCAAATTAGTGCACAAGGGTTGCGTAATAGCGTCTTCCTCGCATACTATTTTCTGGAATTGTTTCATGATTTCGTTAGTAGGCGTGAATTCGTATATACCGATTAATTTTAATAGTTTCTGCAACAAGACGTTTACTTCATTAAAAAAAGAAAAAGGTGAAAAAATTGATTATTTTATTATCGAATTTAAAATTGCATACGTCTAATGGATCGGAGAATCTTGCCAGGAATTGAAAAATGGGATTTCTTAATCTGCTGCAATAAGCAACTGGTGCTAACGCGAACATCGCCTGGATTTTGTGCTGATACTCTGGCAACTCCGTTGACATGACGAAGAAAGAAGTGGTACCCTGGCTGTGCCCCAGATAAAACATTTTCTCGCGACCAGTGATCTTCACGATATAATCTATCATGGCTGGAAGATCATACACGCCAATCTCATGCCAGCTATAAGAAAGGTACGATTTTTATAATTTCTATGAATTATTTATCAATTCTCGGTTTGGGATAGAGATAATTTCCTTTTATATTAGATAAACAAATAGAGATATGAAAAAAAATTAAAGATATATACACTTAAAAAAATTATGGCATAGAAAAATTGTGGGTGAAAATTGGTCAATTTTGACTAACGATAACTTTGCGAAAAATTATTGTATATCAATTTTTTTTTAAGTTTGAAATCTCTATTTTAAGATACTATGACCAGATTTTAAGTTTGGTGCATTCCTCTCTTGCTGTTAACTCTCAAAATGAGAATGATGTTAAAAAACATCTAGATTTAAGATAAATTTGTTCTTGCGTCACTTAATCATCATTTAATTGTTGCTATTAATTTAAACGGAACGTCCACTTTTGAAAAGGAAATGTCTCAAATGAGCCGAAAAAATGATTCATCTGAATTTCTATATTTTAACTATCAATTATCGTTTTGAAAATTATTCAAACAAAAATTCTGATTTAAAATTCTATGTGTAATTGTGCATATTGTCTAACAAATATTTTGAATATTAAACTGCAAATGTATGATATATTTGACCAATAAATATATTCAATAAATATCAAATCCACAAAAATAACACTAAATGTCGCATGACATTATCAATGACTTGACTAATAAAAAGATATATTGTGTATTTTATCAATTTTTTGCATCTGTACTTTTATTGCATCTGTAAAAATATTCCGGTAAAAATATTTTCATACATACATTAGTATGTATAAATATGTATAAATATGTATAAATATGTATAAACATACATAAATATTCATAAACACGTGTATTATATATGAAATATATCCCTTTTTCTTTTCTAAAATTACTCTTTAGAGTAATAGAAATAACAATAATAATGTGAAAACATAAAAAATAAAGGGATAATTTTTACATTATTCGTTAAATAAAATTTACGGAAATGTAAAAAAAATACTTTGCATAATTATGTATAATTATGTATAAAATTATGCACAATTGGGCAATATGAGCAATTTTTTTACGTTTTTCCGAACTTGTTTTTTTCTAAAATAAATAATGTTAAAATTACCCTTATAATTATTTTTAATGTTTTCACATTACTATTTCCACATTATTATTTCTTTATTATACTAAAAAATAATTTTACAAAAGAAATAAGAATGTATAAAATTATTGTATGTTTATGAATATTTATGTATGTTTATATATATTTATATATAATTATTTATATATATTTGGTGGTTGCATATGAAACCACTCCATGTGCATATGAAAACCACGTGGCAATAGGTTGCGTTAAGTATACTATTTCTTCGAATTGAAAGCTGGCAATACACATGATGACAGGTTTATAGAGTTTCGCCATAGATGACATTTGTGTGACGCGCTAACATCATCTATTTTGAATGTGTTTATAATGGCAAGTTTTGTCCCAAATAAATCACATTTGCAGGAAGTTATGCTATTTCCTGGCAAAGAACTCGCCCGCAGAAACGCAAACATTTGTTAGAGGAAGTATATGCCGAACATGCTCCATCGAGTACAATGTGCAAAGAGTGGTTTCGCCGCTTTCAAAGTGATGATTTCTCTATGGACAACAATAGCAGAAAATCACCGAAAAAATTTGAGAACACAGAATTGGACGCATTATTGGATGAAACCATCGGAAACCATCATTGGGGTTCGTTATTGACTGCAACTAATTCATTTGAAGCGAGCTCTGCTCGAAAAAAGGCCGAAATGGAAAAATCGCCACGACAAGTTGATTTTGCAGACAACGCCAGGTTGCATGTTACTCAACCAAGAAGTACTTAGAAGGAGTGAACTGGAAAATCCTATTCCATCCGCCATATTTCCCAGACATCGCACCCTCCGATTATCATTTGTTTCGATCATTTGATTCGATAATGTAATTAGCTCTTTGAGCACAGCACTTCATCTCATACGAAGGAGTCAAAAAATGGCTAAATGAATTGCCTCCAAAGAATCCAAATTCTTCCTTCATAGAATCCAATTGTTAACATCTTTCAATTGTTAATTGAAAGATGGGTCAAGGTTGTTTGTTGATGAGCAATGCTTTGAATAAACCAATTTGTCGATTTGCTACCACTGTCTTTTCTTTCATTAAAAAATGGGCGCATATTTTATATGCAACCACCCAATACATATTTATGCATAAAAATTTTTTATCGGCATTCCATTGTAAATAATACATTTCGGATTTTTATCAGAAGCTAATATGTAGTACTGTCTCGGATATCAAGTAGACTTCCGAGATGAATTTTTTATATATTGCATGCTGCTTTTATTTCTACAATTTAATATTAATTCTAATATTATTTAATTATTACATTAAATATACCAACTGTTATAATCAGATAATGGAAGAAATAGAATAATTTAAGAAATACGAGCTTTTTTCCGCTAAAATTATATAGATTAACTTTATCCTGAAGTGACATCCGCTAAGCGAATATTTTTATCGTTTTGCTTCTTTTTTGATATGTATCATATTTCTTACATATCAAATCTCGTATAATTATTTAATTATTAGAATTTATCCAAGGATGTGTCAATGCGAGCCAATACAAGTTAGATGTAAATTCATAACTTTATTCTTGAGAAAAATTAACAATTCTTGTTTCAACTCTTTCGAGGTCTTCCTCACAATTGTCAGTGTAAAAATAAAATCGGTGACGTATAAATTTAATATAAAAGATGCGATGCGAAGCAATTGGAATATCGTTAACATATATTTATAAAATGATAATAGTGCTGCCTGTCCTACTTAACAAAATACTCAAATCTTACATTTCAGATTATTTGTAATTTAATAAAGATTTCGAATAAGTCTTTAAACCATAACTCAAATCAATTGAACAAAAAACTTACTTAATAATGTTAATGATGATTTTTGAAATAAGACATGTTAGCACAGAAACGTTTAGAGAATATGTGAGAGATCAAAATGGATTGTTGTTAGTTATAGATATAAATCATAGTGATAAATAAATACAATACATATGGGGCATTCCCCATGCCAGCTATCCATTTTGCAAAGTTTCGTTCATATTGCTTGAACAATTTGATGAATAAAAACTCTATGCTGAATAATAGACCCGTAGGCTAACTGGTTGCTGAATTGTAGGGCCGTCAATTTTTGGGCTTTCTCGTTGCAGCGCTCTTTTCGCTTGTCGTTAGTGAATGTAAAAGGCAAATTCGAAAAAGAAATATTGACATTTTCTTATAGAAAATTGAACGCTCTTTTATGTGAAAATATTCTTTTTTTCGATTAGATCAGTTTTTGACGATTTCTATCTATTTTTAAATTTTCAAAATGGCGGTACGACTAAAAGGCCAGTCTCGATTTTCTTTTAATACGGTTCAAAATGTATCCCAGGTCTCTATTTGTTACTCTAAAAGAACATAATAGGATGCTTTCGTTTCGGAAAATGAGGCAATATCGCTCCGTCACCCTGCCGGCGTGCCATCACTCTCAGCCCAGTCGCCCAGCACGCGTCGCTGTTAGGCCCTGATGACATTTCTGTACATGAGTTCAAAAACATTTATTACTCTATGCGTTTCTCGAGAAAGCCCAAAAATTGCCCTACAGTTCAGCAATCAGTTAGCCTATTATTCGGCATAGAGTCTTTATTCATCACTTCAAGCTCAAGCAATATAAACAAAATCCATGAAATGGGTTCGTAAAATGAGTGGCTGACTTGGCATGAAATGCCCTATAATATGGTAATAAATAATATACAATACATATACGTATTTTATACAATAAATTAGAGAAGTAAAACATGGAAATGTCAAATCTTTTTGAATAGATCTTGGTATAATGGATCTAAAAATTCTGTGTCCTCCTGCACATTTAATCCATTTTTTGTTTGTTAATAAAAATTTGTTCTAAAATGAGTCGTTTATTATAATTCTTTTCTCTGTCTAAAAGCTTTATGCGATTCCAGTTAAAATCATGATTATGCTCCAATTTATGTTCAGGAATTATGGATTTTTGTTTCGTGTTCTTTTTGATAAGATTTGATAAGAATTACGATATTCATCTAACCTGGTCTTAAACAACTTACAAAAGAACTATCTAAGATAACTTTATCGGACTCATTCTTAAATGAAAATTACTGTGGCCTTTTGATACTCTCAATGATGTCACAATTTATTCGTGATTATTGTGAGTCTATTGCAATCTCAATAAAGTAAATTATTTCCATCATTCGTGATTCCATCATAAATGATAAATTACGGAAGGAGCGTTAATGGACTTTAATCAAAAATCATCTTAAGGATGAAGAGTAAATATCATTTTTTTTCCTTGCTATCCTAGAATTAATTGACAGGTGAGATATATCTTTTTTTCTCGGCGTGCATCATTTACCGTATTTTTCTTGTTTGATGTGTTTGTTAAATAATATGGATATTTACGTATACAATAACACTTGTTAAACATGGATCTTAATATCTGTGTATGTATATATATATATATGCCAGGCGAACTTCCAAGCGCTGTTTTCTATTAACGTGCCTCACTCAAGACACACGTCCAATAGTCAATTTGAATATGGCAGATAAGATGCTATTCCTTCACCTTCTTACTGCCATCGCCGTAATTGTTCCATTGCAATCGAACAGATTGAATCGACATTGAAACGATATCACAGTCTACAGCGATAACGTGAGCGAACGCGAGTTGACAAATATACTTGATTTTGGTATCGGAACTCTAAACTTTCTACAATATTATATGAATCAGGAAATACCGGATAGTTTCACAATTTGGAGCAGTGTACGATTTCGTGGTAATAAAAAAGGCGCCGGAACGGCCGGTGCCACGATAGTTGCGAGATTGAGTGAGATTCACCAGAAGTATTATTGATCGAAATTGGATCTAAAGAGAATTTTCTTATGAACATCCCACTTCTCGTTCCCCTGTTGCAGCTAAGTAACGATATCAATTGAAATTAAACCAAATCGTCCAACAAATATTGTCTTGGCATGGAAGGCAACAGGTGTAATGGGCTTAGAGGCAAAGTAATGGTCTGTAGCAGCGTGCTAAATTACATCGCAATCAGAGGAGGCGCCGAGGATTACGATCGATAGGCTAAGATGGCTTACAAGGATGTTCTCAAAAAAAACTTTAAAAAGCTGGAAACAATTGATATCTCAGAGCTGCAATCAGACACTATTTATCACCGAACTAAGGGACCGTTACATATCTCCGTTATTCCATACGCCATTGGCAAAGAGCTGGAATATCCGCTGTTGGAATATAACGGAAAGAATGTGATAGGATTTTCGTATGCGCAGGCCACAACGATAAATGGCACCCGCATGAGCAGCAACAGAGCCTATCCAGCAAGAAATCGTCAGAATCTTCATGTGACACGGCGGGTGACAAGCGAGGTAAAAAAAGTATTGATTAATCATCCTATAAATGTCGGGCGATTGGCGTGGAATTTATCAGACATCGTCGAATTATTAACGTGTTTGCGAGCAAAGAGGTAATTTTATGCGCGAGTGCCACATCGGATCATCACAATTATTGATGTCTGGCATCGGACCGGCCAAACATTTTAGTGAGCTCGACATAAACGTCGTTCGGGATTTGCCAATTGATGAAAATCTGATGGATCACGTAGCTTTTGACGGGCTAACATGGATAGTAGATGAGCCAGTAAGTATTCGAATAGCTGATATGATAAATCCCACTCATTCGTATGTGAAAGATTTTCTGATGAGACAATCGGGACTAATAACGTCAGATGCGTGCCCTCGCTTTCATTGACACTAAGCATTCAACGAAACTTCATGGTTTATCGAACATTGAACTGCTATTTATTGGTTGTAGATTTAAAGAAGATATGATTCTATCGATTGTAACGGGTTTGAATAATGCGTCAAATATGGAACAAATATAGTAACACTTATCGCTGGATTATACTATCGATGTTATTGAAACCAAAAAGTCGTGGACAGATAAGATTATTGGCTAATGACATAACGTTAAACCTGAGATCGTGCCAAATTATTTTGACAATCCGGAAGATGTCAAGACAATGATTGACGGTATTAAAGCTACATTAAGTATCGGTTGAACGAAAACAATGAAATGGCTCACGATTATTAAATGATACTTTTCCTGATGATGTCAAAACTACAAGTACGATTCTTATGATTATCGGAAATGTGCGATGAGGACGGCATCTTTTATCTATCATCATATTGGCACTTGCAAAAGGGGACTGAAAGGAGATCCAATTGCTGTCGTTGATCCTAGATGAAAGTATTGTTAAAAAATAAAAAGTACTTATTTTTTTCAAATGTATAATAAATATCAGAGTTGCCACATATTTTTCATCCTAAAATTCCATAATTTTCCTTGAATTTCCAGATAAGATTTAATAATTTTTTCTTATGCTTTCAATAATATTTTGAAATTTTATATAATTTCGTACTGATTTGGAAACTGTCAAATATTTTGCTGAAAGAGTAATTTAATATATCAATGTAAATTACTATTAATAAAATTGCTAACATTATTTGTATTTAATTGCTAAGATGAGTATAAGTATTTCAAAATTGCATATGTAAGTAATGTGAAAAAGTAAGTGAAATATGTAAATAAATAAAATTCTTGACTTTTGACATAATGTATGTATGTATGCACATGAAATTTCTTTAAGGTCAAAAATTTTAATTTTCTGAAAAATTTTGCAAAATTTCCTGACTTTCCAGATTCTGATTTCTAGTTTTATGGGAGCTTTGAATAAGTGCTGTATGATGCTCATCCGCGCATGTGCGCGCGCGCGCGTGCGCGCACACACACACACACACACACACACACACACACACACACACAACTTATAATATACGAAATTCGATGTATGCAAGTGATTGACATTCACGGATTGCGAGTAGCAGACGATTCCATCATGCCTGAGATTATATCAGCGCACACAAATATATCTATTTTTATGATTGCTGAAATCAGAATCTGACAGATATGATCAAAGAAGATTGGAGATATTCGAACAAATCATGAACGTAACAAGTGATAAGTTTTCGATCAGAATTAACTATATTGAAAACTAGCAATTCGTACTAGCAGTACATAACAAAAACAGATAATTATAAAAAGTTATCGAGAAATTAACTGTAGAGAAATACTTCTATGTATAATCGTCATTATAATGATTAATATTTAGTTAGGCAGACCTGATTTTGAATTGATAATATTTTTTAAACGATCTAGCATACTTAGTTTAGAATTAAAAATATTGTAAAATACTAAATTCGATTTTATCCCATGTACATATATTCTATTGACGAAAAATGGGTTCATTACGATAATCCCAAGCGCAGAAAATCATGGGGAGTTCCCGGCCATGCTTCCACATCGACGGCCAAACCGAATATTCACGGCTCCAAGGTCATGCTCTGTATTTGG
>Ga0157363_1002335_pt1 | contig 16681 bp, 6 predicted proteins | sample AttsexASBM1_FD_111477 | JGI IMG/M metagenome (GOLD analysis project Ga0157363, IMG submission 111477) | Fungus gardens microbial communities from leaf cutter ant in Ribeirão Preto, State of São Paulo, Brazil - Atta sexdens ASBM1 | ecosystem: Host-associated > Fungi > Mycelium > Unclassified ... | reverse complement strand
TATATATATATATATATATATATATTTCATTATTTGTTTTACTATATTGCTTACCATAGAGATTTGAATTAAGCTTTAAAAATATGTTTGACAAATAATCTTCCAGAAAGCTTGAAGTCTTGTTCTTTTCTACATAGTGTTGCTGTAAAGTGAAATAAATCAAAATAATTATTGTCAATATCAAAGATCCTGTTTTTAATTCATTTTCATTTCCTTGTAAAAATCTCTCAATGACTCTAACTGGCTTAAGAGGAACTTTAAAGAAAAGCTTGTTCTTTCTATATAGATTCTTAAAAACGCATAAAGTATAAACCACTTGTCTCTAAATGGAGATTCTGATATATTATTATATCTTAGATTATGAGTTTTAAGTGCCCTGTCAATATCATAAGCTTTAAGGGATTATATTTGAGTGAACGCCTGAAAACGTAAGATAATTTCGGAATTTTTTGTAATTAAATAAAATAAGTGGAAATTCGTGCGTTTGAATACCTTTAATGCAGTATATGATAATAGCAATATCGGTATAATACCGGTATTGATATTATCGGTATTACCGAAATATTATGCATGTACCGGTATTACGAAAATTTCGGTTGAATATCGATATTTGACATCCAATATCGATATTTGGTTTCGATTTTTCGTATATCCTTATTATTATTGAATAGAGGTATGGTTGATACCGGTATATAATTGTTAATAAAAATATTTCAGTTTTTAGTCCCTTGAAAATTTCAAGAAATAAGCTTCTCTGTGAGGAGATTGCAGCAAGGAGAGTATGGCTGATTACATTGGTTTTTCTCTACTTATTAGTATTTCGTAAATTATGATTTGTGCAAACAAAATATTTTTTCAAAATGTATCAGACAATTCGATTAATTTTTATAATGTGAGGAAGAGCGAACACATACATATTATTATGTAGTTTTACGTCTTGAAATATTTGAGAATGGAATAGAAGAATTATTTAAAAGAAACTCTGAATTAATACGAAAGATATCTTAATTTCGGTTAATACTTTACACTTAATTGTACAGGATTGGATTAAAAATTGAAATGTAGATGAAATTTGGACTCTTGGCAAGATTTAAATAGAGAAGAGTAAAATTCTAAGTTAAAATAGACTTGAAATGTCGAACATTCAAAGCTCGCGGAATTCGAAATAGAACTAGGATTTAGAACGACTGAACGCGGTTAAAGGCACACACATGATAGTTCGCATTTATTCGATAATGTAATTTCATTCGCGACACTGGAAGTATTAGAAACGTATTTGAAAAAAATTCGACCTTCGCATATATATATTTTTATCGGGCTTAGCATAGAAAGATTCAAGATTACTGCAATTATCGTTAAGAGCTACGTGCTTTTTTGCATTGTGGCATGTCCTTGGTCTGTTCCGCGCTTCTTAATCTGCATAATTTGCATATTTGACGTAATAGTACATCTATCGGGTGTGATTTAAATTTCGCGATCTACAAGCAATCATTATAATTATAAAAGTCGAGAAATACAACATTTTCTAGCTTTTTAAATGTTTGCGGCATGTTATGTATTTTCTGTTAATGGAAGACATTTATATTATGATATATACTGGAAAAATACAGTTATGTAATATGGGATGTACTATACTGTGTCATCGGCGAATAACACCCTAATGCTCGTAAAAATCGCTAAAAGCATTTTTAAACGTGCCAGGGATTAAGCAATATTACGTTTCGTTTCACGAGCCGCAGGGCACAAATTATACATATCTTCTGTTTTCGCAGAATAGAATGACTATTTTATATTTTTAGCAAAAATATTAAGTACTATTCGTTAAATTTGTTTTATTTAATATAAAATTTTTAATATAAAAATATAACTTTTCTTTGTTCATTGATTTTTTAAAGTTTTTTTTTTGGTAAAGAAAGTTATTTATGAAAATTTAGTTTACTACTAGTTAGTTAATTTAGTATAAAATTATATTTAAAAGATAATAAAGCTGATAGCTGATTTTTATCTTAAAATCTAATAATATTGTCATTAATTCGATACCTTTTTCTTAATAGTAAAATTATTTTTGGTAGTAGTTACAGCTTTGTAATGTAACATATTTTAATAAATCAATTTTATTTCTTTATTTATATCCTTATATATATCATATCTATAACAGCAAGATAAATATATATATTATCTTCAAGTTTTATTTATATTCAAACTTTAATTTTTAATTTACAATGAATTAAAGATAATGCACGAAGTTCGCACTTTTTGTTGCAGCACAAAATTTCTAATTCGTTTTTTACTAATATTACCTATAATTTTTTGCTGAATTTGTTAATGAAACAATAATAAAATAATTTAATTATTCAAAGTTAATCGCTATTAAATTGCCATTAATTTTAAATAATTAAACTATTTATTTTATCAACAGTCGTGATTTTACGTGAGACACCAAATTTTTTCGTGCGAAGCACGTTCTTTTACGTTCATATCATCAATTGACTAAATCATGATGCAAGAGAATTGTTGTTTATATTCGTTGAAATCAGTCAATGCAACCACGTGGTGGTGCGCAGAGAATGATTTCTAATTTCTGATATTTGCCATTTCTGCGTATCTACAAAAAATCTACAACAAAATTTTCTTTTACTTTCAAATTGTAAGTATTCAATTATTGCGACCTACTATTTTTAACTCGATGTTGTGGATCTCTTGGGAAAACCTTCATTATGTAGTTTATCCGATATATCGAGCAATGTATTTTTCATCAACATCAGTTGTTTCGTAACTTCTTTTTCAAATATTGAAAAATAGATTTACAATTTTCTATATAAAATGTTAGAATTTATGTTTATTGTATATTAATAATTCATATACTAAAATAAATATAAATGTTAATTTATATTTATTTTAGTATACGAATTATTCCTTACGTGTATTGCCGACTTCTTTTTTTCTAGATATCTATTAGAGGATAGACCTCTATTGAAAGATAGATGGTCTTTTTGATTTTCTTTTTTTTTTTAAATTAGATTTCAATATATATTTATTTTATTTATCATTTAATACATTATATAATATTATTCAAAGTGTAAGCTATTAATTTAACTCTTTGTTACGAATCGAAGCTTTTACAAGGGAACGGTCGAAATGGTCTCTCATCGATTTTGATGGGATTTGGATATATTGTAGAGCATACAAAAAATATTAAACCTGTATTTTTTATAACTGCTGATCTCAAGGTTTAGGGAGTAAAACACCTCTTCGAAACTATGCCGCATATGAAAAAATGTTTTATACAAAGCACTATAGACTTGTAGGATACTGTCGAGAATGGTGATTATAACGAATAGTTGGAAGTAAGGAAATTAACTCCTTCCGTTGCTGGATGCTCCACTCATCACTGTGTCGGCTCTTTCCAATTAAAATTAGGCTCTTTACAGTCAAAGAAGAATTGTAATTTATTGTTGCATGGCTTTACAAGACACAAGAAGTAGACCGCGTGTCTCTTATAATTCGAAAATTTCTTCGTCGTTTAAAATAAATAAAATCGACTGCTATTACTGGTTTTCGGAGCTAGAATATTCTCCAAATCGTTAACACTCTACGTCGGCTATTCCCATTTCGCGATTCTCCGAAATGCTTTGAAATTCGATGAATTGGTCCGAAAATTGTCGACTGATTTCTGAGAAAGAGCGATGCGTCTAATACGTTACATTTTAATGCGAATAAACCGAAAGCTTGAATATTCTTACTTACAATTAGTATACTTACAATTAGTATACTTTTTAAACAATCAAATTTTTTTTAACTTATTTTAATTAATTTTTTTAACGCCCCCCCCTCATCCCCACTCATCAGAGTTGAAAATTTAAGAAATTTTTTAAAACAAAAATTACAGAGCATCGAATGCCGAATTCATTCATGTATAATGTTATGTTTTATGATTCAATTTTTCAGAATACAAGATATTTTGAAGTAGATTGGCTTTGTTATAGAATCTTACACACTCTCCGCAACGCTTGCATTTTCATGTCACCTAATCAAGTTCAGCTTTGTTTTATATATATATATATATATATATATTATTCCGCTAATTTAATTTTCTTTTAACGGAATATCATTTTAAAAAAAATTAGCAGAGCAAAATTTTTTTTGGCAATTTTTTGTTAACAAATGAGCAACAAATAAAAATTAATTAGAACTGATTCTGCTTACTTTGTTCCACTAACTTATAAGACGTGTGTCTTTTTGTTAATGCTTTGGATTTGCTCTTTAATATGCAGCATTTCAGAAATAATCCTTCTATTATAATTTTTTTCAATGTCTAGAATTGTGATTCTCTCCCAATCAAAAGTAGATTATTAGATATCAGCAAATAAGGTTTAGCGTTTTGCTCGTAGATCTTTATATCTATTATTTACTATTTAATTTATTTTTTAAAAATAAATGTGATTGAATATGTTTTATCTGAAAGTATCCTAATAACAAAATTCATTGGCTCAATTTACATATCAATATTTAACCAATGTATCATCAAATTTTACTACTAGACTCTGGGGGATCTGATCGGAGAAGTATTCAGGGGCAGATATGTCATACGAAAAATCACGCTCTCGCTACTCGTTAACCTACTGTTCCGCGATTCAATTAACAATATGGAAGCTTTACATTAACATTAATGTTAAACAAAGATAAGATAACTCCAAGGCGTCGGAAGCATCTGAGCAACATTTCCGACGCAGCCTATATAGGTCTTGTGATGTTCTTACACACCTCATCCACTGGCCGGAAATGGCGACTATCAAATATGTCCAGAGCCGATAAGCGCTTGATTAGAATTTTATGGAGATGCCTTAATAACGGATTCTATACTGAGAGGTATTCCGAGAGCTCTAGGATAGGGATCCTCCCATTTTATGTATTTATTTAGATTTAATCTTAAACTTAGATGAAATCGTTATCGTTATTGATGATTTAATTGATAGTTCGATTCATCATGTGTTGCAATTATAGAATAGGATAGTTATGTTTTCTTTTTTTGCCGTAAATCAAAAATCGCCTTTATATGTGTTTGAATCCTTTGTGTTATCCTTTCGTTATCATATCTTTCCTGTAGCCTGGACCAAGCATCTGCGTAATTTGCTTCCGAAATTTCGATTGAGGATATGACCTGAATTGCTTCACCCTTTAAGGCGGATTTCAAATAATGAAATCTTTGAATATCCGTTAAAGATGTGTTAAAGTGAATCAGTGAATTGAATATATCGAAGAAATTGCGCCATTCTTCATACGCCTCTGTGAAAGTAGAAAGATCAATTTTTGGCAATCTTGTCAGGTTATTACTAGTCGTCCAGTTCTCTTTCATCTCCATCGTTGTATAAGGATCTCAAAAAGTTCATCTTCTGACCTGGAGGAGGTCGACCAAAGACTTTGTTGCACATATTGCATTTATAATATACTCTCCTGTTGCGTGCAATTTTACATGTTTGTTGAGATTACTGGGATCTCCAAATTTATGATGGCAAAAATCACATTTCAGAGGCTCGTAACCTGTGTGTGTCCTAATGTGAATCCGTATTTTCTCGAGTATATTTTATTGCAAAATATACATCTGTATCCGACATCACACTTGGCCATGTCGCTCGCTATTGTCTCCACTTCCGCCATTAACTATTCTTAGTCAAATCATGGCTGTTGTGTAGCAATCAAGATACTCGGATAGCAGCATCTTTTGAGGTTTGAGGTCATCTGTGGTGAGCTCATTATGCATTTGACAACTGATCTCAGTCGCCATTGGAGTACTCGGAGTGAACATTTAATTCATCTCCATTAGTACTGGAGACTGCAAAAAAGGATAACTCCCCTATTTCTTCGCGTACTATTAACGTATTAACAAACCTTCGCGACTCCAACAGAATCGCGAAGCCATTTTTTTAGATCGTCAACTTTTATCCTTTCTAATGCAAGCTTTTTCTTTTTAAATCTGTTAAACAGATAATCACATTTTATAATTTCATCGAAATTTTGGTCGATTTATTGGTTATTTATAATCGTATGTACGCCATGCTTACTTTATTTTTTCCGGTGGCTCCTTCCGGCCGAGGTAGGTCACAATTCGTACGGCGCGGGTATCTGCCTCCACCTTTATCACCCTTAATAACACCCGTCCGACTGGAGGTCGCGGACACGAGATGGTACTTTGTCGTGAATCAACCGAAGATCCTTGAACACTCGGTGATCGAATTCGTTCTATAGTATTTTCGCACGAGAGCACGCAAGATTTCCAGAATTATGTGAAATGATGCAATATCCTTATCCAGCCGGTCATCTTTCCTTCATGTTTGTCAAAAAGAATATTCTCGAAAAGCATAAATTTATTGCAGTTTAACTGGATCACGTTTTACACTGTTATATTATCATATTGTAATACTGAGTATTGTCCACTTAATTTTAAGTTATCGAATTTTGTATATTGACTTTACGTTACGTACAATGTTTAGACCAGCATTATGTGACGAATTGTTGCAGTTTCTATTAACTACACAAAACAATAACTGTGGACTTAAGATACAAGAGAAACAAGAGAGTATATTTAAGAAAATTGTTTATTGTTATTGTTAAATATCATATTCACAACAATGTAAGGTATTATTATCATTTATGGAATTAATTCTCGTGGTTGAATAATTATTCTGCTTTAGTTTTAATTCATTTTTCGGTTTTAGTTTACGAAAAATATGCATGACGTAACTTATTGCTACCTTTCAAGAAATTCTGACTGAAGAATATGCATAAGGATAGACAAGACTTTCGAAAGACTTGAGTCACATTTAACCGATTTTACCCACAAATAGAATTTATTGAAAATATAACACATCACGCACTCTTCATACTCATACTTAATTTACATTTTATAATCGGTCGAAATTATTTAAGAAAATCTCGAACAAAGCTCGAAAATCTATTCTCGCATCCGTGTTCACTCGCGTACTATGTATCCACGTTTCGAATTTTTTTATAGAAATAATATTTAATTTTGCACACATTTATTCACGTTTATTCAACGCAGATCTGCAACCAATTTCTCTTTAAATTCTCAGTATACCATTCGTAGTCTTCTTCAATGTCGATATGTTAGTAGTTTAGGAACCCGTTTTTCCAGGTTCCTGTAATCCACGCCTCTCTTCTGCCTTTGCAATCTCTGCAAGAACTATCTCTTCTTCCCGATCGGGTCTCGGACAATTCGGTTATAATTGAAAATGTATTATAATTTTCAAAATATAAAAAGTAATTAAATTTAATTTGATATTGAAATTTTCAAGAAATACAATTGAAGTTCGATAATGTCTATAACGAAAAACGTTATTGAATTTATTTTATAGAAAGGCCTCGAAAGATTAAATAAATAAACGTCTTCCCTCATCCTCTCGGTATTAATTTCATGATTACGCTTGGTAACTACGTTCGAAAACGACTCAACTTCTACCGCCATCATCATAGAGTGAACAGCATCTGATGAATCATGAGATGTCAGGATTCATCAGAGTATTTGTGATGCCTATCCTGGTCGTTTTAATTTTGGGCTTCGTACCTTCCCTTCTCTAGTGCGGGGTCTCACTTAAAAGATCTATTAAGTAATTAATGGATTCGGAGAGCGAAAAAAATTTAGAAAAATTTCTATATTATTGTGTCTTACTATCTTCTATTTTGACTGTACTTTTTACACATTTTCGAATATTTTCTTGCGTGGATTTTCCCATACTTCCCCTTGCATCTCTATCTGAGCTTGCACTGAAGTCTCGGGAGTTTGAGGTGAGTTGTCTTCATTTTCGAATTTAGAGCGTATCGGTGGATAGATCAGTTTCTTGATTTTTTTCAATATGGGGGCTAGCGCTATTTATTTTTTTCAATATGGGGGAGGGATCCAGCTTAATATTAATTTGGACTCCCTCCCCTCTTTTATTTTTTTCCTATTAAAAAGTTAGAGCAAAAAAAATTTGTTTTTGAGCAAATAATTAGCAAATAAAAAGCAAAAAAATTTTTTATCATGTCCCCATTTAATTTCCGAAAGGGGGATCTAGATAAATGAGAGTATAGATAACTGCCGCAGACCAACATAATGCGTAAGAAAGAATTGGAAAAAACGAACATCTTATTACGGTAGGCGCGATCCGCCTTCGCAAAAACCATATTGACTGATTTTACAGAGTAAGAGTCAAAGACCAGCTAGGTTTTTTTTCTCTATTTTAATTCCTTTGAAAGAATAATTGGTTCGTTTGGGAATTTATCTTCTCTTGCTATTATTGATAAAATGTTGATATGTTTTATACTAATTTTAATCATAATATTTGTTTAAGCTGTAGACGGCCTTTGCAAATCACTGTGGCTTGCCGCAAAAAAAATACTCGTATCATATGATATAATATTCTGTATCTTCTTACATTAGTTGATTCAGTTTTAAAGTGAGAGTAAAAAATTAAAAGGTTAATTAAAAATAAAACGAATAGTTGCGACACAATATTAACAGCGATAAAAATTCTTTGAATGTGATTTAACCAATCACAAGAAAATAAAACGTAATTCGCGTACTTCGTTCTGTTAACTGCGACGGGGGATGATAGCAATGCCAAGATTGCACGTGATACTTCTGGGCTATTCAGGGACTATAATCATCTTTGCTCGGTCGCTCAACGCGCGAATTGTTCAGACACCAGGATGCTGCATTGCCAAGATTAAATCCGAATTAGCTAGACATCCTAATTGATTGTTAAATAAGTATCGTTTTATTTGCGCTTTTTGATGACAAAATTTTTTGAAATTTGTTTTAAACATGTATACCCAGTGACTATCTAATGTTAAAAAAAAAACAATCTAAAAAATGTTGTGTCTCTGCACAAATTAATTTTTATTCATTTGAATTTATATTAGTCTGAATTTAAATGATTTTTAAATTTTAAAAAAGTAGATGAAAAATCACTGTCTGATTTTTTAACTTAACATTTATTAACATCAATTCTGTATTGTTCGATAAACAACTGAAAACAGTTGCTATAGAGATAAAGTGTGGCATTAGTGTGTCCCGGTTGTTTCCCACGCTTATTTATTCGAGGCGATGCGATGCGAAAGTTATATACTTTGGGTCTTTGTAGCTTCGTACGTGGAGATCGAATGTTCGTTCGAGGAAGAAAAGAGAAGGAGAAGGAGAATCAAACCGTACGGCATGCGTGCGTGTTCACTTCTCTCTCCCGTTTCTTCCGTGGAACCTGAACATTCTGCCGAAGAAGTAGCGTGGAAGTTGCTGCTCCCGCCGCACAGCAACTTAAAAAACTTTCTAATCTCTTTATGTATGATTTAGTAAAAAAGAGAAGTACGAAACAAAAATTTGGCTAGACATATGTATCTAAAATAAGATTCAGATTTAATACTTGTGATGTATTTATATATTCAGTGCTTCGATGATCGGCTATGTTCAAATCGAAGCTGTCAGCTTGCGCTAATATATATAATAATGGCGATCTCTGAAAAGTTAATATTTTTCAAATTATGTAACTAATAAGAACTTTAATCTTTATTTAAAAATACATAATAAATGTAACGTAAATTACATAATAAATTTATAAAGAAATCACTACAGTAAAGAAATCATTATATAGTAGCTAAGATATCAAATCAAATTTATCACGAATAACTATATGTATATAAATACTTTTGCAATCAAAATATACGAATAAGATTTTGAACCGACAAGCATTGTACATCTTCATAATATATAAATTTTATTTAGTAATTATATATATATTTGCGCACAAATTACTGCGCTGTATAGATACTCTCATTGCCCGATGATATATATTATAGTTTTTGGATTTGAGAGCCCGATTAATATCAAATTTAAATAAAATTTCAAATTTTATATTTTTGCAACTGTATTTTTAATACTTGTTTTTAATATTAAATTCCAAATTTAATTAACTTTTATTTTTAAAAAATTCATTGAAATTTTTTAAATTTCGAGATTGTGCCTTTTTTGAAACATGAAATTTCGGCCCCAAAAAATATAAAATTTGAATATATATAATTCTCACCATAATATGATTCTCATTTTCCTTATTTTATAATTTCTGTAAATGTTGCATGTTACAATCGTTTAAACTCAGTAATATAGATGAACAATATTCAAACAACGAAGCAATTATCGCTTTATATACAACACACATATGGTGTCAAATTCATACTAATTCGACGAGAAACGCCCCCAATTTCGATCCTATCTTTTTTTCCAGATGGTTAACATGTGCGAGAGGGAGGGAGGGAGGGAGAGAGAGAGAGAGAGAGAGAGAGAGAGAGAGAATCGTTATTATGCGTTCTATCTCTTTAAACGCTATCAATCATACATTACAATTTTTTCATATTCGCATTTTATGGTAATAACATTATAATAACATATTGTATATTGGCTCAAATATATGGAGCCAGAAATTTATTCCTCAATCACAAATAAATACTGCGGATAAAATCGCAAATGTGGGGCGCAAATGGAATCGAACTTAGATCTGTATGTCTAAGTCGACCGAAGTAAAGTTGCTTGTATAGTCACTTTAGTCCCCAAGAGAGACAGAGGTGAAGATTTAGAATATACTGACAATTAGCAATGACAATTAGTGAGAAATCGAATTATCAAATAACTTTAATTTTTTACTCACATATTTATCGAAATGTTTTCCCGCAATTTTGACACTGATACTGCTTTTTATTAGTATGTATTCTTGTGTGAATGCTCAAATTTTCTTTATGCTTAAATGATTTTTTTACATTCGTAGGATTTAACTATAGTATTACATATTATAGTATTACATGTGAAACAACATGTTGTTTCAAAATTTTCAAGGAGGATAACTGTAATATTAAAGAGGATTGTTATTATAAAATAAATAAAAAAATTGTTAAAATGTTAAAATACAAAGTTATCAATAACAATATCTAAAAATATTCAACATCACGAACTATTATAATATCTTACCGCACAGTTGATATGTATATTCTTTTGTTTGTTTCTATTCTTTTGTAAATTTGGGACTATAATGTCCTAGAAATTTAATTCGAGCTTTTTCTTCTATTGTATTAAAAATTATTAATATTTGCCTCAAAAGAAAAAAAAATTTTTTTTTCAAGAGATATTTCATCTCTTAAAATTAGGTAGATTAGAGTTAGAGGTTATGTTAGGGATAGATTATAAATAAATAATAAAGATTATTATTCAAACGTAAAAAAGGATGAATATACATACATGATACATGTTTAAGAGAGATATATGAAAAAAGAAATTAAGCTTCCTCTGACTCGTCTCGATCGCTGTCGTGATCGCTAGACTCTTTCTTTCTCTCGGCGGCGACAGTGGCGATAACGGCGGCTGGTGGGGGGGCTAGCTTAACAGGGATTGTCGCTACGTGAATGTTAGTCAGGGCACCAGTGTACAGTTGCTTCGACTTTCTAAGTATTTCGAGAATTTATATCAATAAATATATACTTTTTGATTATTATCTTGGTTTTTATCACTTTATATTAATATTTATTTTTTTTTTATCATTACCTTGGTTTATCATAAAATTTATAAAAAAAAACTTCAATCAAAAGAGAATTTAGAAGCAGAAAATAATTGATTGAATAATTGATTGAGAATATTAAATATTATATTACTCGTTTTAGATTTGAAGATATATATAATTTTGATGAAAGCGCATTCCAATTAGAACTTTATGCTAGTCATTCATTGGCAATTAAAGGCAAAAAAGTTACAGTGTAGTACAATTTATCAGTAACTATATAGTTACACAATACAATCAACTATTTCAAGAGATGATAGATTACTATTCACTTTTTGTTAAAAGAATCCACTGAAATATAAATTTATTTATTTATCTAAATTGTTGCAGTAACCAATCTTTTCTTTCAGTATATATTTTTCATTCGCTTTCTTTTTTAGAAAATTTTTGCGATATTCTTTTTGCTGCGTTGTAAATATGATTATCTGATTCTATTTCTATTTTTCTGCATAAAATGTTATTAATAAATGTACAAGAGGCTGTTGTAAATTGCTCAGCAATTATTTGAAAAAATATCGTTTTCATATATGTACATTGGGAAAAAAATAAATGTATATATATATATATATAAAATAATAACGTAATAATAATACGTCTTTCTTCCAAGATACATGTTAATTTTTCTGCAAGCTTTATTTCATGGCAGATATTCATGAATATCTTTTCCAAAAATTTGGGAATATTCTGTACAAATTATAAATTTTAATGTTTCAGGATTTTCCAAAATCCAAGTGTATCTTTTACATTGTTATTGTTTTGTTTTTATTTTATTGTGTACATAATTCATAATTTTTTTTTTATTTAACACAAGTTAGTTATTAAAGATATGTTGCATCTACACATTCAATTTTCTCTTCCTCTGAGTTTGTTATTTTTGATTCTTACCTGAGATTTAATAATTGAAACAGAACAAATAAAGTATTCTCTTCGTCATTTTGACAGTTTACTTCTGTCGAATGCTTAAAATTATATAGTAAAATTATATAGTAAAAGTAAAGACTTGAATTTATAACATTTATAATAAATAAAAAGAGTATGATGTAACAAAATTGTGTTACAATGATTGCATTACAATAATATAATAAAGTGACATGAGAAAGAGAATAAGGTTACAAATAATGTAAATATAATTTATTTATGTTATACAAACAAAGATGATGATTGTGAAAGAAATGTTATTACATACAGAGAAATTTTTTACCATGTACGAATTATTATAGCAATGCCGCTGCAAACATCATGTTGCTTTTGAGTGTTTTTTTAGGAACAAAATTTTGTCGATATATCAAACTTTTTTGGTTTAAAATCTATATATACCACTTTTATGTATCAGGTATTTGAATAAATTTTTTAATCTTGGCGTATAAATTAAAAATGTGTCAATGATTGCAGTTTTAAAATGGAATCTCATGGATAAAAACTTCCAAAACCTAGAAGCATGACGATATCAGAAAAATATTTCATAAAATTTTTTCATAAGGGGAAATCATATATATTCAATGGTTATTTCTGAGCTGTTGTTTCTATACTGGTATAGTTAGAAGAACAAAATCTTGTACAGATCTATTTCTTACAATAGCATCAGGATAATAATCAATCTATGAATCTAATAAAACTGATTTAAGACAAACTTTTCTTAACCAAATTTCAAAATGATGTGAAGTTAATTTTACAGATTTATAAATCATAACATAAATATTAATTTGCCTGAATATTGTTTCTTGTACTCAGAATGTTTCAGGATTTTTTGTTTAAACAATGAAAAGTTGTTTTAAAATTATATTTTATTTTTTTTTTTATTTTATACGAAATTTTATTGAATTTGAGCTTTAAAGTTTGTTAAAGTTTTTTAATTTTTTATTTAACTTCTTTATATCTTGCAATCTGTCCCAATTTAGGACATTCAGCAATAGGTAAGGTTAATAAGTCCTGCATGAAGTGCATCCAACGATGCATTCGAATCTTATTTAGATCAGCAACTAGAAAAGGGTCTTTCTTTTCAATCTTTAGATTGGATTTTTTTCTGACATGAGATGTCTGACTAGAGGATTCGGATGGTTTCTGATTCTGTCTCTATAGGCTTTAATCTTGGATTTGATTTCTTCTTTAATGGTTGGTTCAAATCGTGATGCAAAGTATTGCTGATTACAAATTAAGGAGCATTTATATGATTATCTTTAGGATTTTTGATTGCAAGATTTCAATGTTAGAGTGGGATATTGTATTCCACAACTGGATCCCATAAGTTCAAATGGATTTCATTATGGTTTTGTATATATGCAAATTATTTGCGAGATTTACCATATTGTATTTGACGTAACGAAAAAAATCGGTTACTCCGAACCGAATGATTTGTTCCCGACGCCCGACAAAATCATCGGCATACGCCAAAATTTCTAGAATATGTGTTTCGCACGTACATAGCGCTCGTTTATGTGCTCCTGCGCGTTATGCTTATCTGCAGGGTGAATTTCGCCAGGGTAGCCTTCTCTAGATTAACTCCTCTCATTTCTCACATAGAATGCATCCTGCCTTGCACAGTTCTTAATCTTAGGCTGCTGGTGGTTTTCTTGGCGGACGATTCTAGCTGTCCCACTGGGAAGTTGCATCATCATGGAAACACGTATCTCGTGCAACTTCTTACCTCATACGAGGCTTGTACCCTGGAATTTCGGCATCTATATATGTATATATATATATATGTGTGTGTGTGTGTGTGTGTGTGTGTGTGTGTGTGTGTGTGTGTGTGTGTGTGTGTATATGTGTATGTATGTATGTAAAATTAGAAAAAATGGGAAGATTATAAAAAGAGAATGAATTAATGTACATAGTTATTAAAACAATTAATAAATGATTTTGCAGAAAAATTATTTTACTCGTCAAATATGTACACTTGTTTTTCACAAGCTTCAAAGTCATTTCATCAGGAAATAATCTCTGAACTTTGTTCGAATCCAAATTTGAATCATAATCTTCTGTTAAACTTGTGTAAATCTTTGACTATAATGTCTCAATCGGAAGTGAGCAGTAATCATAATTTCTGTATGAAATATGCGATTGCCTCAATTTGATCCTTCAAATATCTTATGATGCTTCCTTCTTTGCAACAATAATGCCATATCTCCTCTACCGATCTTGCGGAACTTGATTTTCTCTTGTTGCTATATTGTCATGACTTCCTCTATTTGATGGAACTCTCTGGACAGAATTTGAACGGGAGCTTGCTATTGAGGTACTTCCTGATGAATATATAAAACCGCTATGTAATGAATTGATTTACATCTTCAATTTCTAGAATTATGTATTTTTTTTTAATTTATTGTGTTTTTTCAAATTTATTTCCTGAATATGCAGGCTTAATCTTATAGGATCACAATCAAGTGAATCTTTTCGATTTAAACGAGCTTTTAGTATGTTATTCTATGGACAAAAATAGGAGATACGTTTTATTTTTTTTTTTTATATGTGTGTGCTGAGTCGCACGTTAAGGGAGTGAAATTCTCCCTTGAAAAAAATCGATTTTTTCCTTTCAGATTGAATATCGTCGAAACTATGAAAGATAGAGAAAAATGTTTTTAATAAAAATTAAATGGTTGCAAGAATACTTCATAACTATAATAAAAAAAATTCTTTATGTATTGTATATCCCCCACCTAAATTTCAAAAATTTTTAAATTTTTATAATGATAAAAATTAAAGAGCATTTTACGTTGAAAATAACGATTTACAATAAAGTGTTCCGTAAACGCATTTTTGGAATATGAACGAGAAACACTATATACACGCTCCATGAATATCCAGCTGCTCGAGATAGCGTTGAATGAATACAGTCCAATACGCATCAATATTACACTAGCTATTATAAGAGCTTTTTACAATAATAATATTATAATAATAATGATAATAATAATAATAACAGTAATAGTAACACTGACTTTGTTAGACTTTCGAAATCAATCAAATATTTTTGATGATATATACACAAATGTACCTCGGGCAATTAAAATCAAAGTATGAATAAAGAAATTATTATTTTCGTAAAATATTATTCATTTGACCGTCATGTTCAATGTTATTATGAATAATGTATTGACAAAACATTGCGTCTTATTAATCTAAGCGGAAAATAGATAGAATGCTGACGCATAGTTTGCGTTTGTTGTTGAATAATCTTATTATAATAAGATATTGCGTCTTATTATTGCAACTACATAGTAAATATAGTTGATTACTATCAATTGCTGTATGCAATAGTGAAAGTTTTACATGTACTATCGTTAATTAAAATGAAAATATCGTGTACAAATTGTGATGCTTCTCATCGGCCAAAGATATTATTCGATTATTTACTATATGTTGCATTTATTCAATAATCTTTATTCAATAACTTATTTAACTATTAATAATGCATTTATTTAATAAATTTCATTTTTCTTTCAGTTTCCGTTCAAGTGTTGTTTTCAATGTAAAAAAAATAATATTAAGAATCTTTATTTTAGACCGCATATGTGAGAACATAATCAATCAATACTAGAAATTAAAGAACATTCCAATAGCCCACGTATCCTTGCATTCTATGCGGACGTGGTGCTTCAGCTTCCAATACTGAAAAGAAATCTTCTCACAAGATATAAACATTGAACGGAATCTGAACGTCGAATTCTTGGAGGATATATATTAGAATTAGAGGATACATATTAGAATTACTACGAAGTATGAGTGCTAAAGAAAGAGCTAAATTCAAGGAAAATTCTAATCAAGCACTACAAGTATCTCATGAATTTCTCAAAGTGAGATTTTTGAGGATTGAAGTAGGTGGATATTAATTATTATTATTTGCGCATGAAAAATATGAAAGAAGATATGAGATGATAATTGTATTACATAAATTTTATTTTTAAATTTATAAAGAATATGCATATGCACACTTTGTAAATATAGATGAGAAGTATGCGCAATATTTGTATATTAATAATAATATCGTTTCTACAAGAAATTTGCAAAAATAAAAATGTTTTTTTTTGTAATTAATATATTATTATATATATTTATTACTGATATTATATAATAAATTCTCTCTTACATGT
>Ga0157363_1002334_pt1 | contig 16681 bp, 15 predicted proteins | sample AttsexASBM1_FD_111477 | JGI IMG/M metagenome (GOLD analysis project Ga0157363, IMG submission 111477) | Fungus gardens microbial communities from leaf cutter ant in Ribeirão Preto, State of São Paulo, Brazil - Atta sexdens ASBM1 | ecosystem: Host-associated > Fungi > Mycelium > Unclassified ... | reverse complement strand
TTCAATCAATCGATCAAATCGATCGAAATATTTCAATCAAAAATTCGTGTCACCACCAAACAAAGCTTACGTTTACCACACGTATATCGAGGCGTTATTAAATTATATGCTTCACCCACAAAAATTTCCCATCTAACCTCTTATTTATGAGATGCGGATATTCCTGGTTACATGGACGACACGTTAAACTCGCCAAATACAGCGCTCGAGAGACGCGGACAATACATTCGAGGAAACCGTGCGCTAGATCTCATAAAATACCTTCACGTTTTCAATCAAGATAAATTTTTAATTAACAGAAATTAAAATGAAATTCGTATGTTCAAAAGATTCATTTTGCCTTATGGAGAGTAAAATGATTAAAAATAATGATCAAAAATACGTATTCTCGATGCCAGTTTACTCGTGAGAAAAGCAAAAATGAGCCCGAGTGTGTTACTCGCACACGTTAGAATGCTGAGTAAAATTCCGTCAAATATCTCCTTACGAAAGTCGAAGTTAAAACCTTCATGATACATAGTGGGCATAGTGGGGGAATCCATAGCCAATGCAATATTCGGACAGCTGCCGAAACGAATAATAATCGGTTTTGTCGATAATAAGGCATTTAATGGCGAAAATTGAATCCATTTAATTTCAAAAATTACAGAATAAATTTCTTTTCGCTGTACGCCGATGACATGCAAATTCCCAATAAGCTGTTACAAATTTTTCGAAAACCGTTCTACGTTGAAGCTTATCACACATTATTTTTAGGAATCGGCATTCACTTTCTGAATGAGGATAATTCTATAAGTAGAGACGATTACGCCAACGACTCTTTTTGCTTTTTGCTTTCTTACTCCAGATCTATCCGCTAATTGCACAGAGCATTGGAATCTCGTGAAACACTGAAGCTTACGATTAGAAGTAAGATTCAAAAAAACTTTTTCCATGACTAATTGCATCATCTATACCGAGTTCGATAACGTTTTAGAAACCGACTCCTCGCGTCAAGTAATTGTCGACTTTTCCGGTTAGCCCTATGACTGCCGCGAGAAAATTATTTTCCCCACTACATATTTTTTCTCATCTAATTCCACGCAAGATGACAAAAAAGCTTCAGTCTTATTCATGACATCGGCGCCGACATAAAAAAGAGTAGCAAAAATTAGAATATCATAATATATACAGTTATCGAAATACAAGATTTTCGCGATGTCAAAGAAAACTTTATTCTGAAAAAAGTCGGTTTTTACGATTAATACGCCGATCATCGGACATTGGATTATGATACCACCTTATTCATTTGGCGATTTACCCGAGAGAGTAAGACGAGAAAACAACTGACTTACACGAAATCGAATCACGGAATCGAATTGTTTGACGAAAATGTTATTTTAACGGAAATGCTCTAAATACTTTACGATACAACTACGAGACATTACACACCGCACATGCTACATCTATAGCAGAGGACAAGGCGTGTTATCTGAGTAATCTATTCTCCAGAAACGTATATAATCTGAAAGGAAGGTTCTCCGACTTTCAAAAATCTACCTGATTTCGAAGAACGTGGACAGCGCTGCACGCATCACGGATTTCGAACCAACGTTGAATCACATTGCGTCTTACGCTTACAAATTGAAAAGTTAACTAACTATACGAAATAGCAGCAATTCGAGCTACGATAGCCTTCCCTCAGAAGATTGGAGCGAGACAAAACGCACAAAACAGAGAGTGGAAATTTTTCAATTCAATTTAAAAATCAGAAATACAGTATATTTCACAACATCGAAGCGTGGAGGAAAAATATCGTGACAGAACAGTCGAACCAAAGTGAGGACAAACAAGCGATAGGCGAGGAGAAACAATTTCTTCCAAAATCCGCCCCGTCGATGGATAAAGATAAAACTAACACTAGCGTTTCGTTAAATTTTGAGAACTCTATAACGCATGTGCCGACAAAAAAGATAAATTCTGAATTTGCGCAAACATTTTCTCTCTCATGCACTCCGAGAAATGAATTCACTGAAGTTTTAAATGCATTACATCAACTCAGTGTCCGACATGCAAGAGTCTGTCCTGCCGACCGATTGCCGAGTGTGTGGACGAAATCAACTGCCATTGTCGCTAAAACAGATCACGATCGACCTGGTCAATACTGGGTCGCTTTCTTATTTCGATAGTTACGGCTTACCGCCTTTGGATTCAAGATTCCTCTTACAACTTCGCCGAAACTCCACCACATATCGCTGGAATATGACGACGCTGCAAGATATACTTTCTCAAACTTGCGGATAATACTGCTGTGTATTTCTATATTTTATATATAATTATAATCTTAGCCAGTTTCTTAATCTGTTTACCTCTAACTGTAAACCAATTGATCATACGGTTATTTCATAAACTTTTTCTTCGTTGTAAACATAAAAAAATAAATTCTCATGCTATATGTTCAATTGTCTACTTTTAAAAAGTAAAATATAAAACAAATATTTTATGTAATATCACTTTTTTTTTTAAATAAACATTTTTGATCATATAAATTTCGTCTGTTTCTTACTTCTAACCTCATCCCTTTTTACATTAGTCACCGTTTCTCATGTATTCCAGAGATAATGTTCATTAAAAACAAAATATAGAAAAAAGAAATAAAAATATAGAAAAAATTTCTTTTAAAATGTTCGTATCAACACAACCTATTACGACGTCGCGTGCCGGCGCGGACTTGTTCATTCTTGTTTTCCTTTCCTTCTGCCTAGTGAAAGCAAGAGTCTCTCGAAAATATTCGTAAAAGTCCTCGTCATAAATAATAAGAAAAAACACTTTCACTAAAACTTCAGTATGCCAGTGACATTGAGTCACTGCAGCAAAAAATGACCTGCAGAATAAAAACTATGCACTATTCATATCTACTGCCCGCACCTCTCCCCTCCTCCCCCCGTTATGAAAAAATGTTTTGGTCTCCGATTTTTCTTGGTGCCGCGGTATTCACCTCCTCTCTTCTCCAGTCACCGTGTGGACCACTATGGACAGGACCAATCAGCGCGTAGGCAGCCATAGACAGGGCCAATCAAACCATTTAATTACCTCATTACTCATCCTCGCGTCACCGACCAATCAGAGTGCGCCATCCTAGACAGGCCACGCCCCCGGCGTCGGAAGTGAAGATTTGTTTTGACGGCCTATGACTGCCCATATGCTATTTATAATTGTGGAAATTATATTAACTGACAATACATAATTGTAGGAACAATCTCGCCAACTTCTTCTCATTTTTAATATTCATTTCAAAAGTCTCCATTGGAAATTAAAAATCTCCTTCCCTTTACATTAATAATTATAAGATTATAAATAATTAAAATAATAACAAGTAAACAATACACAAAAATGCCAAACTGTTGTATAATGTAATAATGTAATAATAATGAGCAAAGGGGATTTTCTATGTGATCACTTCCGACAAATCCTACAAAAAAGTTGTTTATGGCTTAAAAAAAATTAATAAAGAAAAATTAATAAAGATTGGAATTCTTCAAAAGAATTGTCTATATTAAGTAAGATACATACACAATATTAAATATTATTCTTTATGACTGAAAATTGAAAATTTATTGCATTGACATTTTATAGATGCATTTTTCTGACGATATGATATGTGAGAAAAACTTCGTAAATGGAAAACAGAAACTGAAACATCATGCAATGTCGATAATTTTTTAATCCCAGACACATGTTTAAAAGATCGTTTAAAAAATGCAGTACACAACAGTGTAACTGTACACTGTACAGTAAAACAATAAAAATGCATTCTATGATTAAATAATTTTTTTGTGATAATGATGTATTTATAAACTTGTTCTATTTTAATATGTTGCTTTTTATCTCATATGTTTTTTATATTGATTTAAATTAAAATTAATGCTATAGGAGAATAAACAATCTACGTTAAAGTTATTTTGTAATTTATTGTATCTCCTTTCTTTGAATTATCCTGAATTTTGTAGTAATTCTTATTGGTTCCATCAATATTATTGTTGAGCTTGATTTAGCTGACACAGGCGCAAACACGATGAATGACCAGACTGGTATAAGGGTATCCTCTATCGAGAATATTATGGAAAATCCATCACTTGAGCGTTCTACAAGCACAAATTGCACGCGCTACTCAACAGGAAGAGAGACAAGATTTATGTCAAGTTATAGTTGGTATTCAATGCACAATTCGTGAAAACAAAAACGATGTCATTTGATAAAATTTTAATTCATATATATTTTACTCATATAACAACGTACAATAATATAAATATATAAATGTATAAAATATTATTATTATCTCTTCCACCTTTGTTTGGAATACATAAATGCATACTTATTTTTAATAACATTATACACAGATAGAGTAACACATATATATATATATATATATATATATATATATTATATATATATATATATATATATATATATATATGTATAAAGATATGATAAAAATACATATAACCAACGAAAATATAAAAAAACTTTTTTAAATATACTATACATGAAGCGTAAATTAAGATAATAGTAATATATAAATAGTAAATATATAAAAGTAATAATAACATATTATAATACATATATAAATATAAAAGACATATGATATATGAAGTGTAAATTAAAATAATAATAATACATATAAAGAATTTTAAAAAATATAATATAAAAAATATAATGTGATACATATATAATACATATATATTACAAAGATATTCATCAATATCCTTCACGGTAATGTCTCCGATCGATGTTGGTACGATGTATCGTCGTATGGACTCAGAGCGACTTTCGAGTCGAATATTGTGTACACCTTGTGTAATTAAATCGTATATACACGACTGACGACGCGTCATTTCAATCTCTTCATTCAAACACCGCGTGTAATCCTCGAATATTATGAGAACTATCGTTGATGAATACTATCTTTACTCTTAAATGCTTAAACAAAGATTGATTCTAATTCCATATAGACTTATCTAATAACTCTTCGTTTACTTTATAAGGTAAATAAAAGAACAATTCATGAAACATCGAAGAAGGGCATACCATCCGACATAAATATGTACAATTTAAATATTTATAACTTGGAAAGAAAGTGTTTCCAAACCCATGTTTATATGACTTTTTGCATGCAATGAATGGAATGTACTCTTAAAGTTTGGCCAACTAGTCTGAAACACCCTGTATAAGACTGTCCGTGTCAGTGTCATGATTTTACGTTTGTCGCAATACATCAATAATATGTACTCGTGGTGAAATTCGTACAAGCAGAATTTACATACCCACATAACTTTCACCTCGAATTTACGCAATTCGACGGCGATTAAATTTCCCATAAAGGCGCTATGTGGAAATTCGGTTTCGTGATAATTGCTTTCGCGCCATATCGTCCGTCCCATTTTGTTAAAACTTTACATAGATATAATTTCGAACATTTTCCTTAATCTTATTGAATACTGCGTTGTTCATTAATTTATACAAATTTTTTTTCAAAATCACTTTTCGCGCGTTCTAAACTGTGTATTGAATTCATTATAATAAACTTGCGGAGACAGAAGGATTGAGCGAATTGTAGCACCCTATGAATCTTTATTACGCGAAGACCGTGACGAGTACATTGCTATAGGTAAATGTAACGCTGTTTATCGTATAGCGTCACAAGAAATTTATCCACGGGTAGCTTATCGCGCATTGGGCAAAATGATAGGTCAGTGTATCGGTCATACAGATGCTGCGGATATTCGAGATCGATTTTAAGATTATAAGCTGTGGAATCCGGAGCGATCGTGCTCGCGTCATAGTTCGCAGCAACTTTGACCCATCGAAATTTAGCGTAGAACAGCGGTTGACACATTACCCACATCCATATACATTATTCACATTGTAGTACATGAAATATGATGACGGTTTCGACGTATGAACGCATGTATGTGTTATTAGCCTGCGCGTAATTGCTGAAATATTGACTGAGGTCGCCACGTATACCGCGCTCGATAAATATGATAAAACCATGTCGGTTAGCAACTGAAACTTTATGTTTCAACATGGTGTTCCACGTTAAACCTGGCAAAGTATAGTAATGCGCGGGATTGTAACTCGCGACACAATTTTCGCGAAAATTTTCAAAAATGTGAATCAATAACAAGACATCGGTTTTCAAGTACTGGTCTCTGTATTCGCCGAGCGTTCGAATATAGTAGATAATCGCTGCCATTCGTGAGCGTAATCTCTCACGGATGTGGTATCGCCTATTAACGAACTGTAAAATGATTTATGCGATGGTAATTCGATTTTCTCTAACTTGACGCAGTCAACGATAATACTAGTATGGAAATACATCTTTACGAGTCAATAATTCGAATTTTTCGATAAAATTGAAAATTTGGAACGTATGATTTTTAATTTGTCTTTAGAAACAATTTATCGAGACTTGTATTTATTTAGAAATTTGTATGAATCGATGAACTGTAATTTTATCCAATTTCGCGAATCTGCTGTTTCGGCGGTATTTGTAACGTATTTGATAAACGATATGTATTTTTCTTTGGTTATATAATACATCTTAATTGTCTTTCGTATTTGATTTTATTTATGATAAAATGCGCATCGTAACCAGATAAATTGTCAAAGACTGGAATAGAAATATAGACTGGAATATAGAACGAATCTTTATAATTTAGATTACATTTCTCTCATGTTGTTTCGACAACGTTTCTATGAGCATGTTAACGGATACGATATTTTTCACACGATGTGCCAAGTCTTGGTGTTGTCGCGCGAACAACGCGACGCAATCTTTATCGCGACGAAACTAATACGCTGATAACGCGTACAAGCATCACATGTAGTATACTAAATGCTTCATACTGTTGATACATATGCGACGACGCATCTTTACTCTCGGATTCCGTCTTCCGTAGAACACACTCCAGGTCTGCGCAGATGAACGGCATTCGTTTCTGATTATTATGATTTCCAAATTCGTAAGTTACTTATCGTCCTCGCACGGCAGTCGGATAACGCAGTCGTTCATTTTTCTGTAATTCATTGTGTGCAATTGCAATTTTTCGCTCGAACTGAAGTAATGCTGGCATCGATAAAAACGAAAATTATTATTAGTATTATTATTGTTATTGTCGTTGCTTCATGAAGATTATAATTTTTCATGTGTATTTACTTCAGAAATATATCCTATTGTTATTTCCAGTAATTTGTGATCTTACGAGACGCGACAGATTTTTTATCCACGCAATGTGACAGAGGCTGACGTTGCATGGATCTTGCTCATAGCACGCGTTAACGTTTCTTCTTCACCGGTGAGCTATAGAGGAAGGACCTATTCATTTTCGATATACCATATACGTCGATATACCGCTTTCAAACGTTCGATTTTGGGAATGTCCTTTAATGTCATGAGAAATTTAATGCCTGTGAGATTTAGCACTGTAGAATAATGCGGATACGAAAATTTCCGATCTGTATGTCTTCCAGCTGGGTATAGAGTGGTGACTACTCGCTAGGAAAAACACGCATTGTCCATGAATTGCACGTTGATTATCATCTCTTCAGCATAATTTCTCGCGAGAGATGACATCCCGCGCGCATGGGACTTAATTTATTCATGGTGATAGTTAATTTAAGGATTCGCGACAGTGCCCACCCGCTGTCGCGTTCCTGAAACTCTTTGAGCGTTGTGGACTCGATGACATGCCGCTCGTACCACACAAATCGAAAAAATTTCGGGTAGTGATACTTTTATTCGCACGTTTATCACCTGCTATGAATTCACTGTTAAATACAGTATTTATCTTGATGGAGTCATTACTTTACATTACGCTCTATACAATGATAATGCTGATTGCGTGGCGTTTAGTCTGACATCAGTTGGTGTTCTTTTATCCGTAGATTCTCTTAGTTTCTCCAATGTATATTTGCCCGCAGGAACAAGGTATTTTGTATACTCCTACGGAGCTGAATGGAAGTCTTTAGAGATAGAGTCTTTTAAAGATATTTTTTAAGATTTGTCTTATCTTTTTGGATAAGTTGAAGATCGTAATAATTAATATTTTGAAGGAGAATTAAATAACCACTACTTTAGTTAGAAGAGAAAATGTCTTTGAATGAATTGTAATATGATAATTTCATTTAAGAGAAATATGAACCATTTGGAATAAGAAGATCTTTCAATAAGGTATAAGACGTATACTTAGATTTTAGTATACTTAGACGTATACTTAGAATTTCATTTCGTAAAAATTAAAGATAATACCATTTGGATTAAGTAAATAATAATAAAGCTAGTATCACTTGGGTTTTACTTTTGATTTTGATAGTAGAATTTAATTTGGCATCACAATTGTTGATATCAATTCTTTTTATACAAATGATACATATCATTTGATTAATATTCATTATTTATTTAATTTGGCATGGTATAAAGAAATGGGATTTAACTTTGCGCTAATTCTTGATATCAAATCTTTCAAAGGAATGGTACATATCAAAGTTAATATTATTCATATAATTTTGTATCCGAATTACATGGAATTTAACTTGGCGCCAATTTTGTTGATACCAAATCTTTTATATGAACATATATTTATATGGTATATACATATCATTAGAGATAAGTAAATAACAAGAAACAATACTTGTATTTTACTTTTTAATTTAATTTGATAGAATTTAATTTGATTAGTTAAGATTGTAGCATCTGGGTTTTAATTTTTCATTTGATACATTAATTTTTGTCAAAGAGTAATAATTTTTAAAGTTGCCATTACTTAGATTGGATTAAGAAGACTTTCAATAAAAAGAATCTTTGAAGAAAAATTAAAACTACTATTGATTGGGTTACTTAGTATTATTGTATATACAAAGAGCCGGTTTCATCAACTCGATTAAGCCGAATCGGTGATTAACTGTCAATCATAAGTGGTCAATTCTACTAAACAACAAACATAAACACATTAGTCAGTTCCACGGCCAATTAAATAATTGGCGTTGATGAAACCCAAATGATTTTTCACGAAAAGCACGCATGCTTAACGCTTTTTTTACTTTTTTTTAAAAAGATAAAATTGTATAAATAATAAGAAACAGTACCATAATATTTATATAATATAAATAAACTTTCATGTAAATAAATAGAGAGAAGAGACACGTAGTATCTACATATAAATACAACTTTATCACACGTTAACACCATTTTATCGTACTCAAACTCGTAATTTTTATGAATCGTAATACGGATAACTTAATGCACTATAGACGTGCGATCGCATGTTTCTTTCAATATAACAACATTCGACTATCTCGAAAATATAAGTGGTATAATATATATAAAAGTGCCAAGAGAGAGAATATCATAAATCATATAGTACTTTCGTAGCAATATATGACATTACAGCATATCAGAAATATCTTGAGAAACTTTATAAACACGTTTATATATCTCGGAGAAATCGCGCTCACGCGATAGAATGGTTAAATATAAATCAATACAAATTGACTTAAATTAACATTCGAAATATTTTCCGTTCATTCGCAATTATCTCATTCTCATGAAATAATTCATAAATTAATTTACGCAATAAGTCCTGAAGTTGATCTTTTTCAATATCCCATCATATATACAATTTCAATTTATGTATAATATGTATACAGATATGTACATAATAAATCATGTTTTTCAATATTATATTATGTATGTATTTATTTATTTTATTTGGGCATATGAGAATAAATAAAATCATATGAGATACAATGTTTTAGATAGATGAAACTTCTTTTTGATTTTAGGTCGTATCATTTTATATTTGTATTTAGGTCATATACTTATTCGTATCATTTTACGTTTGTATGCAAAGCGATGTAATGACGCGCATTATCAAGATAATTTACATTTCCTTTAAGAATGGACTTTTTGTTGTGACATTTTCTAAAGTATATATCTTTAATTCTAATCCGATATTTTTTACGTAATTACGATCATTTAATATGATCGGATCTATTATTTTATGAGGTATTCTTCGTTTATATTGCATATTCTTCGTTTATATTGCAAGAGTTATCACATTTTGAACAAGTTTGTTTCATCGAACCCATATCATTTGCAGCCACTTGAATGTGTAACTCTTTATGTAATAATATGTCTACGTTAGAACTTACAGCTGTGCACTTCATGTTATTAATGTAATTACACATAACACATATTTTGTTTCTTCCCAAACTTGGTAACGATTGAAATGTATTCCGCTAGATAAGCAGCGTTGTACAGTTATTGAATGGAATCGTCTTGTATCATATATTTTACTTGTTGAAGCAATGATAAACCGATGAGGAAGAAAACTTTTCACTATACTCATTTTTGGTTATATTTCCTCGTTTACAGTTTTTGTAAACAATTAGTGACAATCTTTGTCACTAATTGTAAAAAACAGTCGATAGTCTGCATAGTGCGTTTGCATTCGGAATTTATACTCATCATACATGATACAATGATATGAAAGAGAGCATCAAATGCACATATATTGCGCACCATTATGATTTCTCCTTTTAATTAAACGGGCTGACATAAATTTTCATTTTTTTATAATAGAAATAATAATTATATCTTGATTCAATTCTATATCCCTTCCAGAATATTTATTCAAATAAAATTCTTTCTTAATATGACTAGATAATTTGACATCTTTTATTATCAAGCTTGTTCAGTTTTCTTTATAATTTAAAGAACATATATCACTGGAAACAGAACAAGATGAATCTTTAGGATCAATTTCTATTTTATCATATAAATCAATTTTTATTGTGTCATGCGAATCTACTGCATATACTCAGTACTACTGTCAGTGGTGTCTGTGGGGTCATATACGTTTTTTTCATTTGTAAAGCTGAATGTCAAGGAACGGGTCCGTACGATCAAAACTATTTCGATTCGCTTTAGAAATGATTTAATGTCCTGCTGTATACAATTTTCAGCAAAATCAAGACGTGATCTGCTATTAAGATAATCGGGTTAATAAAATTTATCCATTAGAATAGCTCTCATTGGAATACAGCTTTTGAAGAGTCTACCTTTTTATATTCTGCAAAAATTGATTTTACAGAAGAAAATGTCGCTATTTCTATACCTCTTTTAAAACATGATTTCTGTCTTTAGAGGTAAACTTTAAACAAAATTTTTTATTTTTTTTTTGCAGCTGCAAAATTGTATTGTTGTAAAAGTATTAACTATTATCTTAATAAAGTACAATAAAAAGTATAATAAAAAGTACATTCTTAGAGGAAATGTAAATTATCTTGATAATGCACGTCATTCATTACATCGCTTTGCATACAAACGTAAAATGATACGAATAAGTATATGACCTAAATACAATAGTAAAAGTATTAATGTATCTCCATTTTGTGACTTTAATACCTAATTATTAGCTTTAACATACGTGTCGTCATTCCATCTTTGCAATAACGGAGTTTCTTTAACGTCAAAATCATTTAATTCTACATATTTTTTAATTCTACATATTTTTTATATCGAATACATCGATTGTGTACTTTTAATAAAACTATTTATGACTTTTAAGCGTCTTTCAGTTGATAAGCGTCATAATTTTTGTGGCCAATTTTTCCACTCAAAGCTATGAGTAGTAATGATTATAAAAGAGATTGTAAATCTTCCGAAGATTGCATTTTGTACGCCTGAAGAGTAAATCGAACATAAAGCTCATGTATTATGTTTTATTTGGCAAGTCATAAGTATTCCCAATTATCAATAATTTGATAACGTAACTGACATCTAATCTAAAATTAAATTCAAAACAGACAAATTTGATTGCTCGTTTTTTATCACAATATCATAACAATATTGTAAGTAATGTTTAAGTCTCAATCTGCGAAAGCACATACTAAGACTACTATCATGTAGATCTCTCTAAAATCGTGTACGACATTTATTTTAAAACAGTCAAACCGCATATACACATATACATAGGGTAAATAATCCAACAATGAACCATGCAAATTTCAGAGGCTTATATCTTTCTCAATTATTGAGTTGAAAATCTGAGTTTTGGCATACAGTTTATGAATTTAGTTACTATATACTGTGAATAACTTTTAAGTTATTTTAGCCACAATTTTGATTATTTCAAAAAACAGGAAGGGATTCATGTGCAAAGCATGTGTACACAATGAACCATACTATTTTTAATAATGAACAAGTTTTATACTGCGAATTGTTAGGATTATTTTAGTTTAAGTATATTTTAAAATGTTTATTCAGAAAATATGTAATTATAAAATGATGAATATTCACGAGGTCGATCACCACGTTTTTCTGCCAGATTCTTTCGTTTTGAGCGAAAACGCGTCGAATGAGTATATTTTTATTAAGATTTCAGAGGAGGGAAGGATCGAATTCTATGGTAATTACAAAAACTATTCCGAAAACACGCATCCATATTAACATTAGTTATCATGTTGTCAACAAATTAAAAAGTACACACATTGACCACACACAGTGAATTTTGTTAGATGTTGTGTCAACATTCCGTTATATTTAGTTATCAGTAGTATGGAAAAAAGATGAAACTTAATTGCAGAACATTGTAATATCCCTAAAGACGAATTTTTAGTTTAGAAAATCTAACTGAAATATCTGAACATCACATACACACATTAATAGAAAAATGTTAATTAATTCAGTGATAACAGACCATAGATTACATCATGAATTTAATTAGGACCAAGTGCGGATAAAGAAAGAAATTTTAGAAGATTATAAAAAAATGATTTCCGAAATGTTACATATTAAAACACAAAAAATGAGCTTAAATTTACAAATACGTAATTTCTTGATCATGTCTATTTTTCGGTTCTAGAAACCGAATTTAATTAAAATTTGTTTATGGCTAAATATGTGATTTTGCTCTCTTTTAATTATGTATTGGTGAGAACACGTAGCATTTTGTCTAATTAATCGATACGACAACCACTCATTTTAAAGAATTTGCTACGATTGTACCTTGTCTAATAAAAAACGTTAAGTTGATAGTGATCACGGCGGATGACCTAAAAACACATCTTATATACTTTTTTTATTTTATTTTTCTTTTTCGTTAATCTTGTAATGGATATAGATTGATATAAATAAAAATCTATTATTAAACATAATTGTACTCTTATTACACGAGCATACATAGCAGAATATGGATGAGAATCGAATCTACTTAATGATATTTGAATATACATTCCCTTAATTAAAGTCAAAGTCTGAAGTCAAGTCAAACCTGTATTTACATATCCGAGAAAATGGCGTAATTGGAACGAATCGGGCCGTAATTGGATCGAATTATTTAACTCGAAAGAAATTATGAAATTCAAATATTACAACATATTTGGAACGAATAGAACACTATTTGTATGCAATGAGATAGCAAATGATAAGAAGGTATTGCTATTTTTAATCTTAATTGGAGAAGAAGCATAACAGTGTTATTAAGGATCTATTGGCATTGTCATTAACAAGTATGTAAAATACATATGAGCAATTAAAAATAACTATTCAACCACTATAACCCTTCAAAACGTCTAACAATAGCAGAGCGATACAATTTTATACCACTAATCAGGAAGTCAACGAAGATATAAAATCGTTCGCAGTCCACTTAAAAAATCTTGCTAAACATTGTTTGTTGCATTCTTGGAGGCATTACGTGATAAATTTGTATGTGGCCTAAGATCGGAGTCAATCAAACAGAAATTATTAACTGAAGACAATCTTATGTTTTCGAGAGCATATGAAACTGTAGTAGGAATGGAACTGGAAGAAGATCAAATCAAAGTTATGAGAACAGAAATGGTCTCAGTCAACAAGTTGAAATTCCAACATGGACATAAGTCGAAAGAGATCACAAATCAAACTCGAAGAACCACTCAAAATCAGACAAGGGAGCCGCGTAACCAACAGACAAATTATAGTCAGCAATTCAATCGTCCAAGATGCAAGAGATGTCTCCGGGTGCATATTGACAATAATCATTGCCCAGCTATCAATTGGAAATGTTTTGCGTGTAATAAAATGGAGATTGCTGCAAAATTATGCAGAAATAATATCCAAAATTAAAGATCGAGAAAAAGTTGAGAATGTTAACTCATCTATAGAAGAAGAGTTACTGAAATTGGAATAATTTACAGAAAATGTGGAAACAGTTGAGGGCGAAATTCAATATGAAGTAGGAGACGAATTATATAGATCATCCTATTTCGAAAGCTAAAGAAAACGGAAGTCTGAAAGTAGAACAAATCAAAGACAAGACATTCATCATGGAAATTGATTCAGGAGCGTGTAAATAAATCATTCGTGTTAACGATTATAACAAAATGTTATCGCATCTTAGGTTAGAACCTGTTAGCTTTAAATTAAAAGTAGTTATCGGCGAGAATGTGATTATAATTGAATAAATCTTAGTCAGTGTTTTGTATAAAAACAAAAAACTTGAACTACCATTAATTATTCTAAATAATAAAGCTAAATTTATTCCTTTGCTGAGACAAAATTGATTAAATAGCCTTAGTCCAAACTGAAAAAGTATTATTAATTCAAAAACTACCGATACCAAGAATATTAGTAATACATCATATAACAATGTTCAATAATACAAATTAAAAATAAATGTTTAGAAAAACCATGAACTAAATAATAACAAAGTAAATAAAATGTATGAACATAAGAAAAAATATAACAAATATAATTATCATGATCTAACGCAAATAATAAATAATAGTCGTCATTTCGAGCCCAATCGGGTCATCTTCAATGTTACATATAAACATAATTAAAATAGAACAGATAAATTAATATATTTAAATAAAGGGATCAATTGATAAAATAATACAATATAAATCCATCAGTAGAATCACATCCTATCATCGTGAATATGATATTACTTCTGCAACAATATAGCGTAAATGTTAGATGTCAAAATAATAACAATTCATATGTCAAATGTGTCAAAATGCGCAAAATATTCACAAGCATCGCAAATTCAAAAATTCTCGTTAAAATTTATAAAAATAATGGAAACAAAAATTACAATACAATATTTAAAGCAAAAAAAAATTCCATTAAGTACAAAGATACTGAATATAGAGCGAAGTACGTTTGTAGATTACTATATATAAATTAAAACTTGTAGTCAACGTTACCTTAGATTTACAATGTTACGGTCTAATGATAAAAAGATCTCCAAAAATGTATTAATATAAAATTTCTTCTGCCAAGGAAAATTCCATGTTGGCAAAAGAGTATAAAACTTAAACTTAAGAAACTGTATTGCGAAGAAACGTCTTTGTCATCTGGCTGCGATACACTGAGTGAAGGAATCGTTAAGAAAGTAAGGGGAAAAAGGAAAGAGGAACAAGAAAAAAAAGGAAAGAATGACTAAGAGAGGGAGAAAAGTTATATGATAGAAAGATAGGATGTGTAACGAATCAGATTCATTCTGCTTGTTTAAACCCTGGCATTGCTTTTTGATATTCCATCTCAGATATCAATCTTTTTTTTACAGGAAGATTCCTTATCAAGGATTTTTACATTACTCAAAAATGTGATTGCATTCAATATGGTGGTTCGTGATGACAGTTGGAGAGTCCATATTTTTATTTATGTCTAGTTCCTGCTAGTCTTTAATTTTCTCTTCATTTGCCCAACTGGCCTTGCAATCCTCAAAAAATATTTTGTAAATTACCCCTTGATTTGGTAAAACGTCTAAATAGTCTAAATATTCTAAATGTCTAAATAGTCTATACGTCTAAATAATCTTTACCTCTTTTTATATACTTATTTAATGTGTTTGGAATTGAATAAGCTAACTTAGAATTTATTTTTAAGGCGATAGATCTAAAACTTTCAGAGATTGCCTTAACATAAGGTATGGTGAAAAATTTGTTCGTAGATATTTCTTTTTTAAGAAAATAAGAAATATGAATTTTTATATTTACGAATGTGAGAAAAGAGTCTGTTATTAGGTGTACAACTTCGCTTCCGCCGTTTTTTTTTCGAAATTCGAGGCTTTATTGTAAAAAACTGGTTATACATTTATGATTCAAAGTAGTGTCCATCGCTGGCCACTACTTTCTCCCATCTTTCGGATAGCGTACGAATCCCGCGGCGAAAAAACTGGTCATCTTTTGAGGCTATCCACGAATCGATCCAATTTTTTACTTCTTCATAAGACTGGAAGTGCTGGTCAGCCAGGCCGTGTGCCATTGATCGAAATAAGTGATAGTCAGAAGGAACAACGTCTGGAGAATACGGCGGGTAGGATTTCTCATTTCAACGTTTCCAAATATGTCTTGACCACTTTCGCAACATGGGGTCGAGCATTGTTATGCTGCAAAATCACTTTATTGTGTCTCTCGTTGTATTGCGGCCGTTTGTCTTTCAATGCTCGGCTCAAACGCATCAATTGCGTTCGATACCGATCACCTGTGATTATTTTAGTCGGTTTTAATAGTGATTGTTTTAGTCGGTTTTAATAGTTCATAATACATTACGCCGAGCTGGTCCCACCAAATACAGAGCATGACCTTGGAGCCGTGAATATTCGGTTTGGCCGTCGACGTGGAAGCATGGCCGGGAACTCCCCATGATTTT
>Ga0157363_1002333_pt1 | contig 16681 bp, 12 predicted proteins | sample AttsexASBM1_FD_111477 | JGI IMG/M metagenome (GOLD analysis project Ga0157363, IMG submission 111477) | Fungus gardens microbial communities from leaf cutter ant in Ribeirão Preto, State of São Paulo, Brazil - Atta sexdens ASBM1 | ecosystem: Host-associated > Fungi > Mycelium > Unclassified ... | reverse complement strand
CTGCGACCGGGCCGCGCGGCTGAAGCAGATCAACCGTACAACCCGATAGCATCAGCGCCGGCAACGCTGGGAGATATCGCCAGAGTTTTTTCATCGGTCCTGCTTTCATCATCCGTTCCGGCTTGCAGTAGTCGCCGGGAAACGGTTTGACACGATAAGGTCCGCATCAGTGCCGCCGAACGCTGCCATAGTCTGCTACCTTTCTCGTTCGTATCCTGACGTCAGGAACCGGATCAAAGATCCGATCCTGAAGTTCATTCAGCATGGGACACGGCTGTCCCGGTTCCTCAGGTTTTTTCTGCCTGAATCGCCTCAAAGACAAGGCTTATCACGGATTTCGTGAGCCTATCCCCAGCACGGACCTCAGGATGAAATGGCTGTTTTTCGCCACATTTGATCTAATTATGACTTTCATTAAATATAAGCATTACAGATTTTTAATGTAAATCTCTTTAGAATTCGCGGAAATAATTCAAGACTTTATTGGTCCAAAAAGCAGAAAGGGGCGGCATCAACTGCCGCCCCTTTCCCGATATCCAGTATCGTCCAGACAATACTGTCAGTCGCTGTTACCTGAACGCACGCCCATGAACTGGATGAGAAACTGGAACAGGTTCACGAAATTGAGATACATCGTCAGAGCATCATAGACACTCAGCTTCGCTACTTCTTCCGGACCAGCATAAGCCATGTATTGCTGATATGTGATCTTGATCCGCTGCGTATCATAGGCTGCAAGCACGGTGAAAAGACCCACGCCTATTACAGAAACAAGCATGGCCAGCGGAGAACTGTGCAGGAAAATGTTCACCACCGAAGCCAGAACGATACCGATCAGGCCCATGAACAGGAACGAACCGAGTCGAGCGAGATTGGCACCGGTCGTGTATCCCCACAGCGACATTCCGGCGAATGTAATGGCCGTCACGAAGAACGTCCGAGCCACGGAAACGCCCGTATAGCTCAACAGCAGGCTGGCCATGCTCGCCCCCATCGCGGCACTGAACAGAAGGAAAATTCCCTGCACAGCCGGACGGGAGAGGCGATTCACGCCGAAAGACAGAACCATCACGAACACGAGCGGCGCGAAGATGCTGATACCACCCAGAAGGGTCGGTCGCAGGACGATTGCACCATTCGGCATTTCAGCCAGATGAAAGAACAGAGCGCGCAGGGATGTCTGTGCGACGCCGTAGGCAACCACTCCCGTGATCACCAGACCAAGCGCCATCCAGTTAAAGACCCGGCACATATAAGCGCGAAGTCCGGCATCGAGGCTGCCGGCTCCGGCCTGCACACCGGCTCTGCTGAAGTTGGAATTAAAAGCCATGACACCTTTTCCAATGAGATGCCCTTCTGAAAAGGGCGCTTGACGAACCAGGGAGGGCCGTCCGTACACTCCATCTGAATGTGGGAGTTTTGCCGGAGGGGTCAAGAATACTCCGCCGTCCCTTACTTATTTTTCATGGGAAACGCGCCTCTTGAGACTTTTTGTCGCACTCGACCTTCCTGTCGACATCCGGGAAACGCTTGCGCTGATGCGCGGTTCCATGCCCGGCGTGCAATGGGTTCCTGCCCAAAACCACCACATTACGCTTCGCTTCATCGGGGAAATCACGGACAGACACCGAATGGAGGAAATTGACCTCGCCCTCTCCCGTCTAGCCTGGAAGCCCTTTGATCTGTCGCTCGCACAGGCCGATATCCGCGAGGGCCTCAATGCCGACAGCCTTCTGATCGGGGTTGAGCGAACGCCACAACTTGAAACACTCCAGTCTCAGGTCGAAAGTGTCCTTCGCCGCGCCGGATGTCCTCCCGCAAAACGACGCTTCCAGCCAGCCGTCACGCTGGGGCATTTCTCCTCCAGCCAGCGAGCGGATGCCATTCAGTGGGTGCAAAGACACAATCTCTTTCGCAGCAAACCGATGTCCGTAGAGCACGTTACGCTTTTTGAAAGTCTGCGCAGCCTTGGAGAGCATGTCTATGTTCCCAGAGCCGAATATGCGTGGCAGCCAGAGATGCCGCTGACTCCTGAGGAAGAATGACCCGATCTATCCCCTCTCCTGAGGAGCGTCTTGACGCCCTCCTCAGGGAAGTCCGTGCCTGCCGCGTCTGTGAGGATCATCTGCCTTTGGGGGCCCGCCCTCTGATCCACGCCTCCGCAACTTCCAGAATTCTGATTGCAAGTCAGGCACCGGGCACCAAGGCCCATATTGCAGGAAAATCGTTTTTCGATCCGTCAGGCAATCGGCTCCGAAGCTGGCTCGATATCCCGGAAGACATTTTTTACGACACCCGGCATGTCGCTATTCTGCCAATGGGTCTGTGCTATCCCGGGCGCCTGCCTCAAGGCGGCGACAAACCGCCGCGCCCTGAATGCGCCCCTCTATGGCGACAGCGTATCCTGTCGCTTCTGCCTGATGTCCGCCTGACGCTTCTCGTCGGCAGCTACTCCCAGAACCATATTCTGGGACGTGGTTCTGTCACGGAGCGAGTCAGGAATTTCAGGGATTACCTGCCCGAGTATTTCCCCCTGCCCCATCCGTCATGGCGGACCGGGGTTTGGGAAAAGAAAGCGCCATGGTTTCAGGAAGAGGTCATCCCTGCCCTACGAGCGCGCGTTCTGCGCTGCTTGCCGAGCGCTGATTTTCAGGCGGCTTTAGCCTGCCTGAAAGCCTCGACCAGAAATCCCTCGACACCAGATGACAGAATCTGAATCCCGATCGCCAGCAAGATCAGGGCAGCAAGACGGCTGACAATTCGCGCACCGGTCACCCCCAGCATCGCCACCACACGCTCGGCATAGGCGTAAACGATGGCCACAACGACAGCCATGGTCGTCGCCGCAGCGGAAACGCCAAGATAGTAATCCGCCGTTGGCATATGGGGCGGCGTGGACGAACTCAAGGCGATGGCGACGGAAATACTTCCCGGCCCCACCGTGAACGGCATTGCCAGTGGAAAGAACGCCCGCTCCAGCAAATCTGGTGTGGTTACGGTGCGGCCACCCTGAAGCGCCTGCTTTTCCTGGCGCGCCTCGGACGTTTCAGGCTGCAACAACATCACCCAGGCCCGGGAGGCCACAACAAGACCACCAGTAATCCGCAAGGCATTGATTGAAATACCAAAAAACCCGAGAATCCAGCTCCCGAACCAGATGGACACCAGCATAATGCCCAGCGAATTCAGGGCGACCTGACGCGCCAGTTCGACGACTTCGCGACGCTCACGCCCTTCTGTTGCCTGCGCGAAAATCAGCGAGGCCCCGAGCGGATTGATGATCGAAAACAACGCGGGAAAGGCAATCAGCCAGCTGCTGAGCGTATTCCCCAGCCCGGGCGCCAGACTCATGAGCCTGTTGCAGCCTGTGGCTGGCGCTTGCGTGCCAGACGTTCCTCACCCTTCAGAAAAGCCCGCAACATCCGATAGTCCTCGGAAAAACAGCATACCGTCCCAGCTGTCCTGTCTGGACAGACCGTCAGTCCCAGATCGTTATAAACGGCCATCAGGGACTGGCCAACCTGTATGAAAGCGAGCTTGCAACCTTCTTGCAATGCCAGATCCCGCAACCGCCAGATCGCCGCTACACAGTTACGTTCGGAGCCCGCCGGATCGCCGAGCCCGATGATGAACTGCCCCGTCCGCAGGAACGGAATGGCCGCGCGCCCTGCCTCGTCCAGCAAAAGCCCGGTCGGACGACGCAAACCCAGTTGCGGCAGCGCATGGGCCAGACTGTGATAGCGGCAGGCATTCTCGGCCGTCCATGCCTCGAACCGAATGCGCGTCCGACGCATTCCGCGCCACAGGACGTAAAATCCGCAAAGGGCCGAAAACCCCAGAAACCAGCGTCCGACAGCCGTATGGGCGTCGTAGATCATGGAGCGCCACCAGATCGGCCCCAGATGCCGCTGTATCGCCACCCAGCCAACCCCCATGAGCCCCAGCCCCCACAGCGACAGGGGCGCAAGCGTGGCTGGCGTCAACGGGGCGGTCAAAAGATGTGCCCGGCGATAATAGCAATTCCGGAACGGCAGCAGCAGAAGCATCACGAGCGCAATGACAACCGGCCCTTCCCATGGCGCATGACGCAGTATCAGCAGCATAACCGCTGATCCCAGCATCCCGAGAGAAAATTTCCAGGCCAGCGCCACACGCTGCGACAGCCCCCAGGACAGTGCCGCAAGCCCGACACCAACCACCGTCAATAGAAGATCCGCAATCTGCGACACCGCCGCCCAAAAGGAGGTCTGCACAGGCGGCAGGTCCGCCACCAACGCATAGAGCAGCAGCAGAAGTCCGACCACAGCCTGCACACTCGTCGCCACCGCCACGGAGAAATCCGCTTCCGATTCACGAATGACCTGACTGGGCCTGACCCTGCGCGGCGTCTGTCCGGCCGAAACCAGCGCCTGTTCGCCCCGCAGGAAAAGTTCATGCCCCGCAAACATCAGCCCCGCAATCAGAAGGGGGATGATGTAATAGAAAAGTCGGAAGACGAGGATCGCGCCCATGATCTGCGACGTTGGCAGATAAGCCTGCAACGCCAGCAGCATGGCACCATCGAAAACGCCCAAGCCCCCCGGAACGCTCGCAATCAGTCCGGCCGTATAAGAAGCCAGATAGATCGCCAGAAACGTCCCGAACCCGAAATGGGCTTCCGGCGGCAGAGGCGGCAGCACGCAATAGGCAATCAGCGCCGTCGCAGCCATATCCGCCGCACTGACGGCAATCTGTGCAATCGCAATCCCCGGCCCCGGAAGTTCAATCTCATACTTCCAGACACGCACATGCTTGCGGACGCGTGAGACCAGCACATAGGCCAGCAACACAGCCCACAGGCCGAGACCAACAAATCTGAGCAGAAACGTCGGCAGATGCATCAGAACCGGCACCGCGTGCGGTTCGATAATCAGAATTCCACCGATCAGCGCCATCGTACCGAGCAGATAGGTCGCGGAGCAGAAAGCAATTATCTGAGCAATCGCACCAGGCGTAACGCCCCAGCTTCGGTAAAGGCGGAACCGCACCGCTGCCCCCGAGATCGCCGCACAGCCCAGATTATGCGACAGCACATAGGAGCAGAACGCCGCAAAGGCGGAACGCTGATACGACACGTCCGCCCGGACATGCAGACACGCGAGCCTGTCATAGAACGACAGGATGAAATACGACAGAACCGTTGCCGCGCCGCCTGCCATCAGAGCGGAATCCGGAATAGCGCTCAGGCTCGTTGTGATGTCATGCAGCGAAAGATGTCGCAGTTCGCGCCAGATAACGACCACAGCCGCCACCAGCAGAACCAGCCCCACAAGAGCCGGCGCGCGCGACAGGAGAACCTGCCAGCGTCGCTTCGACGGACTGGTGTCCTCACACCCGCAATCCACGGGATCCGCCTGCACCGATGCACAGACTTCGCCCTTCACAGACGAAGCCTGAACATCGGACGACCGGAACTCCGGTCTTTTCTCTTTGGGCGCGCCCACGGCTCAGCCCTGTACAGGCTCTTCAACAGGCCGCGCGAGAGCTTCCCGGATCAGGCCAACCGTCTCCGGAAGCCCGAACAGGGACGCAAAAATCCCGAAACGCGGCCCTTCGGTCTGCCCCAGCAGAACCTCATACAGGCACCCGAACCACGACCGCAGCTCGGACTTCTCGAAATACCGTTTACCGACTTCGAACACGACATCCTGCACGTCGCCCGGCGGCGTTTCCGGCGCAAGCTTTGCCAGTTCGTTCGCAAGATCCACCAGCCCCTTGCGCTCGGTTTCGGTCGGCGCACGGTAGGTCTTGTTCGGGTAGACCTGTTCCTGAAAATACGTCAGCGCACAGCGTACGAGACGGTCCACATACGGATGCGTCTCGGGCGACAGCGTCGGATCGTAGCGACGCAGGAACTTCCACAACGTCTCCGGCTTGTCAGCATTGGCCACGTTCGCAAGGTTCAGTAGCGCCGTATACGAGACCGGGCTGGTGTCTTCCGGGCGGATCGTCCCGCCATGAATGAACCATACCGGATTGGCCATCAGTTCCGGCCCTTCCTGCGTCTCGGCCTTCTGCACGAGCGTCAGGTAATCATCCGTCGCACGCGGAATAACATCGAAAAACAGACGCTTGGCCCGCGTCGGCTGCTGGAACATATACTGCCCCAGACTTTCCGGCGTGCCATAGCGCAGCCATTCCTCGACCGACAGACCATTGCCCTTGGACTTGCTGATCTTCTGCCCCTGCGCATCGAGGAACAGTTCATAGGTCAGACCCGCAGGCGGCTCCTTGCCCAGAATGCGGCAGATCTTCGAGGACAGCTTCACACTGTCGATCAGATCCTTGCCCGACATTTCATAATCCACGCCCAGCGCATACCAGCGCATGGCCCAGTCGGCCTTCCACTGCATCTTGGCATGGCCGCCCAGAACGGATGTCTCGAACGTCTTACCGAATTCGTCCTTCCAGACAACGGTCCCGGCATTCGGATCAACCTTGATGATCGGCACCTGCATGACCTGCCCGGTCTCGGGATGGATCGGCAGAACCGGCGAGTAGGTCGCACGACGCTCCGGACCAAGCGTCGGAATAATGGTCGCCACGACTTCGTCATGGACTTCAAGCATACGGCGCAGCGCCGCATCGAACGTGCCGTTGGTGTAATACTGTGTGGCGGAGGCGAACTCGTATTCAAAACCGAAACTGTCGAGGAACTGGCGCAGACGCGCATTATTATGCGCGGCAAAGCTCTCATACTCGCCAAACGGATCGGGCACCCGCGTCAGCGGTAGGCCGATATGCTTTGCCAGAAGTTCCTGCTGCGGCACATTGGTTGGCACCTTGCGCAGCGCATCCATGTCGTCAGAGAACGCCAGCAGACGCGTCGGACGGCCGGTCAGCGCCTCATAAGCCTGACGCACCCAGGTCGTCCGTGCCACTTCGCCGAACGTACCGATATGCGGCAAACCCGACGGGCCATAGCCCGTTTCCAGAAGAGCCGGAGCCTGTTCCGAAGCATCTGATGCGCGCGCGTCCGTGCGCGCAGTGATTTTTCGCGCCTCTTCAAACGGCCATGCTTTCGGAAGCGGCGCGTCAGGAGAGAGGGACGGGGCGATAGGTGTCTTGGATTTCTGCATGATCACAGGAAAAAGTAGGGAGACACCCCTTCTTGGTCAAGCAATACGACACATTCCCGTTTCACTCTGACCAATCCTTCACATTACGAAATATTTCAGTAACTTTTTTGCTCTTCCCAACCCCTTGCAGACAGCCAGCTTTCACGTTCCGTTCGCAAAACTCGCAAAACATCCTCGCCGGAATTTTTCCTTCCCGCTACACTAACCACAATGCCCCGCGCCCCTACCTTCCTGTCGCCATTCGATGCTCCGGCCCTCGTCGCCCGTCGTGGCCTGTCCTCCCTCCTGACGCCGGATGGCGAACTGCTGGACCTTACGGCGGAAGAAACGCGAGAGCGCCTCACACAACTCCCCCCGCCCCTTCTGGTCCACGGCCCCGCCGCCCTGCGCGCGCTCGACCTCACTCCGCTGTCCCAGCCTGTGCCGTGGTTTGACCTGCTGGACCTATTCCTGTTCGTCCGTCCTGCTACGACCGTCGCACCCACCCCGCGCGGACTGGCCCTCGCCCTCGGAATCGAGCCGCCCGAAACCATTGGCGCCGACCTCCTGCCGGTACTGTGCGAAACCCTGCTCGACGAACTGCGCCACAAGGCCGGAACGCCCGAGGGTACGCGCCTGCGCGCCCTGATGGTCCCCCTGACCCGTGCCGGATGGGCCTGGAGTGGCGAAGTCACGGACGTTCTCGGAACCCCGCAAGACACGAGAGGCGCGCACCCCTACGAAGCCATCCGCATCTGGAAGCGCCTGCCGCGCTGGGAAGAAACCGCCCCGCGCCCCGCCCCCGGAAGCCATCCCGTATCGCCTAATGCTGCCCGCCACCGCCTTCGTGAGATCCTTGGAGAAAACGCCGAAATCCGACCCGGACAGGCCGATTTCGCTTCCGTGGCCACTGGTGCGTTCGAGGCACGCGAAAGCATCGGCTCGCCCAATGTCGTCCTTGCCGAAGCCGGAACCGGCACAGGCAAGACTCTGGGCTATATCGCCCCTGCTAGCCTCTGGGCCGAACAGAATGACGGCGCCGTCTGGATCAGCACCTATACCCGCCATCTTCAGCGCCAGATCGAGCAGGAACTCCGTCGTCTCTATCCGGATGAAAAGATTCTTCGGGAGAAAGTCGTCGTTCGCAAAGGCCGGGAAAACTATCTGTGTCTGCTGAACATGGAAGACCTGCTCAACGTCGCCAGTTCCCGCGGCCCTGACGGTTACTCGGCGCTCCTTCCGATGGCCTTGCTCGCTCGATGGGCCGAAGCCAGTCGCGACGGCGATCTCATGGGCGGAGACCTCCCCGGCTGGTTCGGCGAACTCTTCGGACACGGTACGCTTTTTGGCATCGCCGACCGACGCGGCGAATGCATCCATGCCGCCTGCCCCCATTATCAAGCTTGCTTCGTCGAACACGGAATCCGCCGCGCCCGTCAGGCCGATCTGGTCGTGGCCAATCATGCCCTCGTTCTCTCCCAGGCGGCGTGGGCCTCCCTCGCGCCGCCCGGCCTGCCAGACGAAGACACCACGCCCACCCGCTATGTTTTCGACGAAGGCCACCACATCCCCGACGCGGCAGACAGTGCCTTCGCTACGGCCCTGTCCGGTCTCGAAGCCGCCGAACTCCGCCGCTGGCTTCTCGGAGCGGAGGGCAGCCGTTCCCGCGCGCGCGGCCTGCAACGCCGGCTGGATGATCTGGTCGAACGCCTGCCCATGATCGACACGCCGTTGCAAGCGGCGCTTCAGGCCGCAAGAAGCCTCCCCGCCCCCGGCTGGAGCACGCGCCTGCGTCCCGAGAGCCCCGCTGACGAAAGCATCTTAACGCCTTCCGAGGATGCGCCTGCCCTGCTGATCCCTGCAGACCCCGCGCAGGAAAACCCGTCCGAAGCCTTCCTCCGCGCTCTGGATCACCAACTCCGTGCCCGACAGACCAAAGACAACTGCGACGGCTATATTTCGGCGGAATGTGATCTGCACCCTGTCAACACCGATGTTGCCAGCGCCGCCGAAACCCTGAGCCGCGCCCTGACGCGCCTACGCGATCCCATTCGTCTTCTGGCAGACCGCCTCGCCGCACAGGTCGAGGACGATGCGGAAATGGACGCCCCGACCCGCCAGCGCATCGAAGCCATGATCCGCACGCTGCACCGCCGTGCCATCAGCCGCCTGTCCGGCTGGATCGGGATGCTTGATGCGCTGCAAACGCCGCCAGAACCGGACGTCACGCCCACTTTCGTGGACTTCATCCGCACCGAGCGCCTGCCCCGCACCCGCGCCACACAAGGCGACCATGATATCGGCCTGTATCGACACTGGCTGGACCCGACCATCCCGTTCGTCTCGACCATCCAGACACCCGCCCACGGCCTGCTGCTGACCTCCGCCACTCTGCGCGACCAGACCGGCCATGGCGACGCGCAGAACGAAGCAAGCTGGCACGCAGCCGAACTACGTCTGGGCGCCACGCATTTCCTCAAGCCACCCATCCGCGCCTCGGTCATGAGCCCGTTCGACTACGCCACGCAGACACGCGCCTATGTCATTTCGGACGTCTCGGGCGAAATCGCCTCGCTGGCCCATGCCTTCCGTGCCCTGTTCGAAACCGCCGGTGGCGGTGCGCTCGGCCTGTTCACAGCCATCCGCCGCCTGCGAGAAGTCCATCGCCGCATCCACGAACCTTTGGAAACGCAGGGCTTTCCCCTCTACGCGCAACATGTCGATGCCATGGACAACGCCACCCTCGTGGACGTCTTCCGCACCGAAACCCATAGCTGCCTGCTGGGGACGGACGCCATGCGCGACGGCGTGGATGTTCCCGGCGAGGCCCTGCGCATGGTCGTGTTTGAAAAGACGCCCTGGCCCCGCCCGGATATCCTGCACCGCGAACGCCGCCGTCTGCTGTCCGAAGGCCGCCCCGGCGATTATGACGACCGCATCACCCGGATGCGTCTGCGGCAGGCATTCGGCCGCCTGATCCGCCAGGGCAATGATCGCGGCGTATTCGTCATGCTGGACCGCCGCATGCCCTCACGCCTGCTCTCAGCTTTTCCCGACGGCGTGGATGTCCGCCGCATGTCTCTGGCCGACGCACTAGAAGACATCGCCCGCTTCCTGCGTCCCCAAGAGCAGGAAAACGAGCCGCCCCTCCTTCAGGGCTGAGCCAAGGGCTGTACCGACTGTTGCGCCAGGCTGCGCATGCTGCTCGCCAGACGGTCGCGGAGTTGATGCAGTTCTTTTTCCTGCTCCTGCGCCCTTTCGGCTGCGAGCCTGTCATTCTGCGCCATTTCGCCCAGAGCCTGCGTGACCTTGTCCGCCGCCAGCGCCAGCGCCTCCATCTGTCGCGGGTCCACACCCCGGCTGGCGGCAGTCGTCCGCGCCGCATCCAGCGCACCATCGGCTACGAGTCCAAGGATCTTGCGGTCCGCCTCGTTCAGCGCATCGCGCGCGGTAGCGGCGTTGCGGTTGTCCACCTGTCCCACAGCCACCGCGCAGGCCGCTTTCAGGTTGGGAATGGTCTTCGTCAGCGCCGAATGCAGCGCCATGATCCGCGCTTCCGCGGCCTCGCGTGTGCTCTTGATCATCGGAATGGTCAGCGCCGCCCGCATCAGCCCTTCGCGCTGCTCGCTCAGATGCCCCGAGAAATTCGCCAGACGTCCACGCAGTTCCATGACCTCAGCCGCATCTACAGGGTCCTGTGTCTCCAGCGCATGCTGTCGCAGCGACTCAACTTTTCGCTCGCCTTCTTCAAGCGCAAGCTGCCCGGCTGCGATATCAATATTCAGCTCCCGCACCCCATGTCGAAGCGCCTGATACATATCCTCGAAAGACGTAATGTTCCGCTTGAGATCGGCAATCGTCACCCGCGCTTTGGCTTCCTGCTGATCCATCAGGGCGTTGAACTTCTTGCGGTTCTCGGCAAATCCGCTGAGCGCATCCTTCGCCCCACCCAGCAGACCGCCCATCTTCGCCAGAAAGCCCCCCGGCGCCCCGCCCTCGCCACGCGCAAGCTTCTGCAAATCGCCGATCCGCAGGATCTTCACGCCGTCCAGAACACCCGCCGCGATTTCACCAACCGCATCGCTTTCGCCCAACGTCCGTCCGGCCAGCATCCGGTCCGAAACCTTCGCAAGCTTCCCAAGCGCGCCCATCCCGTGTGACAGAAGCGTGTTCAAATCCCCGAAATTGATCGTCTCCGCCCGCCGATGCGCCTCTTCGACCATATCCGCTGGCAGACGGCTGATTTCCACCAGTCGCGGGAAAGCGGGTATCGGCTCCAGCGCCACCGGAACGGCACTGCTGGAAACCGGCGCCTCAACCTTCACAGGAGCGGGCGCAGGCTCATCGGCATAAAGATCGCTCAGATCCAACGGTCTGGTCTCGTCAGCACTCATGTCAGTCATCCAGCGTCAGGGTAAAGGTCGGGTCGATACGGAAATTCGGGTCCGGCTTTCCAGTGTCGTACATGGCCGTGCCGACGGCCAGAAATTCGACGATATGATCGCCCCAGACATGCGATTCTTCGCGCAGTGTCGTCCCGATGATTTCATTGGCCCCGACTTCCGCCGCGTGAGCCGACATCCGCTCCATCGCGTGCTCGCGCGCCGTGTAGTAAGCCTGCGTAAACAGATCCAGCTCCACACACTGCATGGCCTGTTTGAGCGTCGTCATCAGGCTCCGGCGCGGAATATGCTGCACGCAACATCCCAGAACCAGATCGAGCGGCCGCCGCCCCGAGCGGAGTGCCAGCGCAAAATCCTGCCCCGACAGATCGGACGTGAACGGTCGTCCATCCGGCCGCCGATAGCCAGAGTGCCCTTCCGCATGCACGATCGCCGTCCCGAACGCCCGGAACTCCAGCATGCCGCTATCAGCAAGCTGTGAAATCTCCAGCCGCGTTCCCACGATCCCGTCCGCACCAAGCTGCTCGGCTTCCTCGCGCATGATTTCAACGGCCTTCTCACGCGCACCATACATGGCGCCCGTCAGATCCGTCAGTTCATAAGACGTGTTGCGAAACTGCGTATTGGCCTGCACCTTCCAGATGCTGTTGCCCAGACATAACCCCAATGCCCGGAACCCGGCCTGCTCGACGACCAGCAGCTCGCGCACGCTGAAATCCGACGTCGCAACCCGACCGCCAGAAGCCCTCACCAGCAGCACCTGTCCACCACCCTGCGCCGGTTCGGAAGCGCCGCTCCCGCCCCAACCCGGGGGAAGCGCGTCAAAACCCGGAACCTGATCGAAGATACCCATGGGACTCCCGCCGTAAAATCCACAACATCACGAGGCCGCTCGGAACGAGCCTCAGAACAGATCATTCAAGCCGTCAAACAGACCATCCAGTCCCTCGACGGCCTCGCTGACAACCTCACCGCCGACTTCAAGGCCCAGAACAGCGGCCTCAACGCGACCATCCCTGCCCCGTTCGCCAGCCTCGTCCTCAACCTCGATCCGGTTCGAAACTCCAGCGAAAAGCGGCCGATGCTGCAAGCCAGAACGGACCGCATCATCCAGCCCGCACACCATCGCCGGTGACACCGAACCCTGACCGCCGATGCGCCGATATCCAAGAATACTCACAGCCGCCCGAACCCGAAGCGACTTCACGACACCCCGTTCCGACTGCACCGTCAGTCCGACGATCTCGTCATGTCCCAGCGCCCCGTCCCAGTCCTGACACGCCGGATCGTTCCGCAGGCTCAGCGCCGCCGCATCCCGGGCCGACCGCTTGGCCTGCGTGAGGAGAGCACTTTCCCCAATACTGAACGCATCAAAAAAGCCTTCCAGCGGCCCCGTGTAGCGAATGTCCTCCCACGTCCCGACACCATAATTCACAGGCACGATCCCGGCTGCAAGCGCCACATCCAGCGTCGCCACATTCCACGGCACGCAGGGCAGAACATCCAGACGTTCAAGCTGCGGCACACGCACCGCCTCACCATGCAACATGAACCCAAGCGCCCCACTATGATGCTCAAGCCTATATCGCAGGTTCAGAACCGCTCCCGCTCCCAAGGCCCGCGCCTGCTCACGAATCCGGTCCGTTGCCGTGCGCCAGCCTGCTTCATGCACGGTCTGCCAGTGCATCCCGGACTTCCACCAAGTTTCGGCATGAACATTCCCAAGCGGCATAATCGCCATGGACGGCGTCAAAATCGCCTGTCGAACCGATCCCAGACGCACCAGAGGACGTGCCCGACCGCCAAGTTCGTGAAACGCCCGTGCCTCAGCCTCTTTTTTCGGAGCGGAGGACCAAGGAAACAGGCGCATCACGGCTGGAAATCCGTCAGTTCGGCGGCTGCATGCCCCTCACCCGAAACGGCCAGTCCGGCCTCATGGATTTTTTGACGCAACTCCGTGATCCAGTCCCGGACCGGAACCTGCTTGCGACTGATCACCACTCCACGCACCTCGTGGGCAATCTCGGCGACCACCCCGGCTCCGTCACGCCGGAGCACGAAAACTCGTGTTTCAAACCGAAGGGCAAGCTCCTCGATATCGACCGTGCGTTTCAGCCATCCGCGTGTCTTGCGCGTCACGGTTGACTGACGCGGGAACGCCTGCTCACAGAAGGCTGCGAACTTTTCCAAAAAACGCTCCCGACCGCTTTCAGCATCCCGGATCAGCGCCGCAAGATCGTCGATATTCCCGGTCATGAGCCCCTCTTCGAGATCGGCTGTTACAGTTCGACAGGTTTCCTCTCCCGTCAATCAGGAAATTCCGCTTTCGAAAAGTTCACATAAAAAAAGCCCTCGGTCCCAATGACCGGGGGCTTTTAAGGAAGGCTGCCTTCAGGACAGTCAAGCCGCCATCAGAAATCGCGAGAAATCTGCAACCAAGCGTAACGGCCCATATACATGCTGCCATACAGACCCTGCGCACTGTTCGTGGAATCGTCCACAACATATGGCGGGTTTTTGTCGAGCAGGTTGTTCACTCCGCCGGTGAAGTTCCAGTCGTTGTAATGGTATCCGACGGAAATATCATGCGTGAAAATGCCCGGCGTCTTGACGCGACCATAGCTACCCGGGGACTGACGGTTATAAGCGGCGAGGTCCGTCTCACCATCATTCCACATCATGCCACCTGTATAATTCATCATATAGGTGAAGCTGAAATTGCCATGTTGCCAAGTCGCGGTTGCATAGTCACGAACGCGCGGCTGACCGTTACCCGTCGTGTACATCAGACGACCGGCAAGATTGTCCCACTGACCACCAGCCTGGAACTGCTGGAGATAGCTGATCAACTGCTGGAAGTTGTTGCTGATCGTCAGGACATCATGCGGCGTGACGCGGATACGATAATCAAGATCGAAATCGATACCACCTGTCTTCAGACCACCCTGATTGACGTAAAAAGTGGAAACGTCGTTGATCTGCTGGGAAATGGACGAACGGTTAATATCCGAGCAGTAAGAGTTAATATCCGAGCAGTAAGATTCGTTTCCACCCTGATAGCACTGATTAACGATATACTGCGGGCTCAGCGGCGAGATCAGGTTCTTGAGCGTGTAATGCCAATACTCGATAGACGCGGACAGACCCGGAATCCAGTGAGGGGTAAATTCTGCACCGAACATATAGGTCCGGCCGGTTTCCGGCTTCAGCTTCGCATTGCCACCCGTCAGAGACGGAATCTGGCCGGAGTTCACGTCCTGCATGGTCTGCGGGCTGGAGACGCCGTGCTTCATGCAGTTGGCAATGACGGTCGGACTCGTAGCTTCCGTGCACGGATCGGCACCCGGCAGATAGTTCAGGTACTGGCCGCCATACAGTTCATACACGTTCGGCTGACGGAAAGACGTTCCCAGCGTTGCGCGGAGATGCACGTCACGAACCGGCTGCCAGTTGATTGAGGTCTTCCAGTTTTCCGTGTCGCCGACATTGTTGTAGGACGAGAAACGCCCCTGTCCGTCGATGGTCAGATCTTTTGCGAATGGTGCGTTATGCAGAAGGTTCAGACGGCCTTCGAGATAGGCTTCGCTGACGCTGAAGCCACCGCCCGTCGCACCCGACGGATTGGTCATGCTCAGACCAGCCGCGGCCAGCGGATCGGGATGATAGGACAATTGCTCGCTGCGATGCTCCATCCCCAGAGCAATACCCAGACGACCACCATTCGCCCACGGCATCTTCACAACGTCGTTGTTGTTGATGCGGACGTTCAGGTCACGCATCTGATACGTCGCGTTGTCATGCGTATTGTAGTTGACGTATTTAATCTGCTCAGGCGTCAGCTTACCGAACGGATTGGTCGACAGCGTACAACCGGCAGAGGCCTGACAGACGGCAGGATTATATGTCACGCCGCTGTTCGGATCACTCGGATCAAGCTGCTGGATGCCGTAGGTGTTCAGCAGGTGCTGGTAATTGCCCATGTTCTCGCCGACATCAGCCATCTGGCTGTTGCCGTAAGTGTAGGACACGTCATACATCCACTTGTGGGTAATCTCGCCCTTGGCACCGAACATCCCCGTCACAGTATCGCTGGACGTCTCGGTGCGACGGTTTCCCATCTCGGTCAGACGGCGATAAAGCTGCACATCCTGCGGGTCGCCGGAATACAAACCATTCGCACCGGTTACAGTCGGATTGTAAGGGTCATTTGCCGGAATCGTCAGAACGTTCGGCAACGTCGACGGCGGAACACTGCCTGACGTGGGTTCAGCAGCCATGAACGTGGACGTCGTACGGTGCGAATACATGGCGTTCGAATAGACCGTCAGATGACGGTTGAAATCATAATGGAAATCGCCGTTAGCTGTCGCATCCTGCCAGGAATTCAGCAGCGAAGACTGACGGGCGAAGTTATAACGGTCAGAATTCGACCAATTATGGAACTGCGTACCGTTATTGCTCGTGCTCCAGGCGTAGTTACCATCAGCTGTGCTAATCTGACCGTTCGGCGGAATGGCCGAACCATACTTGACCGTCCCGCCCGCGCCCGGATTGTTCTGGGCGGCAGAATAGGCCCAGTCACGGTTGCGATTCATCACGCCCTGATTGGTCTGATACTGCGCGAACAGCGTCAGGTTGCCCTTGTCATGATCAAAATTCCAGCCCTTGTAGGCTGAAATCTGGCCATTTTTACCATCGCCCAAGTCGCTGATGCCACCATGCAGCGTGATGTTGCCGGTGTTCAGGTTATGCTTGAGCTTGATGTTGATGACACCCGAAACGGCATCCGCACCATAAAGCTCCGAACCACCGTCCTTGAGCACTTCGATGCTTGCAATCGCCTGAACCGGAATGGTGTTCATGTCCACGCAGGAACTGGTCCCGTTCGTGTTCAGCGTCGTGCGCTTGCCATCGATCAGGACCAGGACGCGCTGCTGACCAAGATTACGCAGATCCGCGCAGGACATGCCGCCGCCATTGGTGCTGCTGTTATATGTTCCACCGGACCCCATGGACGGCAGACGCTGCAGGAAGTCCCCAACAGACGTCGCGCCCGTCATCTGGATCTGCTTGGACGTCACGATCTGGACGGGGTTCGCATTCTGGTTGTTGGACGAGCGCAGTGCAGAGCCCGTCACCACCATGCTTTCACTACCGCCTTCGACAGCAGCAGGTGCAAAT
>Ga0157363_1002332_pt1 | contig 16681 bp, 16 predicted proteins | sample AttsexASBM1_FD_111477 | JGI IMG/M metagenome (GOLD analysis project Ga0157363, IMG submission 111477) | Fungus gardens microbial communities from leaf cutter ant in Ribeirão Preto, State of São Paulo, Brazil - Atta sexdens ASBM1 | ecosystem: Host-associated > Fungi > Mycelium > Unclassified ... | reverse complement strand
GGCAGGGACAGGGTGACGCGCGTTCCCCGCTGCCCGGATGTCGGGCCACGGGAAAGGTCTGGTTCCCGATCAGTGAGCTGAAGCATCCCGGAATGGTCCTCCATGATCTTCTTGACGATCGCAAGGCCGAGGCCGGTGCCCTTCGCCTTGTGGGTTACATAAGGTTCGGTCAGCCGGTGGCGTTCCACCGTCGGCAGGCCGATCCCGTCATCTTCTATGTCTAGCAGGACATGCCCGCCGCGAATGTGCAAGCCCACCACAATGTGTCCTATTGGCTGCACTGCCTGTCCTGCGGGCTGTCCGGAAGCATTTTCTCCCGGTTTTCCGCGGCCTGCCATGCTGATGGCATCGGCTGCATTCTGTAAAAGGTTTGTCAGTGCCTGACCGATGAGTCGCCGGTCACACCGCACAATCGGCCCTGACGGCGGCAGTCCGGTGGTCTCGAACACAATTTCGGGATGAGCATTTCTCTGGAGCACCAACGCCTCCCGACACAGCCGCGAGAAGTCCTCCGGCTGCATGACGGGCTGTGGCATCCGTGCAAAGGCGGAGAACTCGTCAACCATTCGCCCGATATCACCCACCTGCCGCACGATCGTATCGACAAGCTGCGTATAGGTCTCGGGATCGGAGTGGATTTCCTTGAGGAAACGCCGCTTCAGGCGTTCTGCCGCCAGCTGGATCGGGGTCAGCGGATTCTTGATCTCATGCGCCACGCGCCGGGCCACATCAGCCCACGCGGCCTTGCGCTGGGCGGACTGGAGATCCGTGATGTCATCGAAGGTCACGACATAACCCGCGACGTCCTGACCGCGTAGTTCCGCCACGACCCGCACGAGAAGCGTGCGCCCCGCCCCCGCACCAGCGCCCTCGCCCGGTCCACCCGGACGCTGCGCGCCTTCGGTATCCACCTGGATTTCAGCGGTATGGACGCGTTCTGGCGCCATGCGAGCCGCGTCCAACAGGGCGGAGAACTCCGGCACACGCTCCGTCAGCTTCCGGCCGATGGCGGGCTGGAGGTCTCGCTGGAGCACACTGGAGGCTGCGCGGTTCGGCAGTTCGATCACCTGCGCCCGGTCCAGCCCGATCACGCCCGCCGAAACACCCGCAAGCACGGTTTCGGTAAAGCGGCGGCGTTCATTGATCTGGTCATAGGCCTGCATCAACTCGGAGCGCTGGCTTTCGAGCTGATCCGTCATGCTGTTGAACGCACGCGACAGCCCCGTCACCTCGTCATCCTTTTCCTGCCCCGCGCCTTCCGGAACAGGAACCCGAACGCCCAGATCGCCTTTGGAAATCCGCTGGGCCGCCAGAATGAGCAGCCCCAGCGGATTGGCGATCCGGTTGGCCAGCGCCAGACCCGTCAGCATTCCCACCGCCAGAACCAGTAGCCCCATCAGCGCGAAAATGACTGCAAACAGAACCTGCGTCTTGCCGCGATTGGCAATCAGCCGCTGATAATCGGCAACCAGCGCATCCGTCCGACGCATGTGTTCGACGACATCCGGATCGACCGGACGGGTAATGACCAGCATGAGCCCCGAATTTCCGCCCAGCGCCACCACGGCCCGCACCTTGCGCTGATCCGGGCGATCAAGAATCACGGCCTCTCCGTGCCGGGCCAGTTCCACAACCGATTTCGGCGGGAGTGGTGGGGCCGTGGACATATCCGCATCGCTGCCCAGAAGGCCACCGACGGCCAAAACTTTGGAAGTCAGAGGGTCGAAGACTTCCGCATCCGTCAGGCCGCGTTCCGTGACTTCGTCGTCCAGAAATTCCTGAAGACGCGCCGGATCGTGGAAAAGATCGGTCCCGCGAGAGAAAAGCTCGTCGTTCTGGACCGTGATCAGCGTGTTCGCGAGCGCGAAAGCTTCGGTTCGGGCGTTGTCGTTATGCTCCTGCAAATAGCCGACCGCGACAGACCGCGCCTCTGTCAGAGCATCATTCACACGGTTAGAGAACCAGATTTCCACGCCATAGTGGAAAAAGAGCGTCGCGACCGCCCCCACGACGATGGTCGGGGCGACCGCCACAATGCCAAATAGCGTAATGAGCCGCACATGCAGACGCGCGCCCGCCAGACCAAGCCTGCGTTCTGCCACCATCCGCCCGATCTGCACCACGGCCGCTGCCGCAATCAGCATAAGCGTGATGAAATCGAGCAGGAAGACGATTGCCTGAACCTGCGGGCGGTGCGCCAGAGACATGCCGCCGGACAGCACGACAAACGTGGCAAAGGCTAGTACGAGCGCCAGAACTGTCAGAAGAACCGCCCCGTTGGCACTCGTCAGCCTTGCAAACAGGCGCCTCAGGGAAGGAAATTTCACTCGTCGATGCCTTTCGGGATCGTGATGTCCAGTTCGCGGATGCGTTTGCGCAGGGTGTTGCGGTTCACTCCCAGAATGGAAGCGGCCCGCAGTTGATTGCCGCAGGTTCGGCGCAGGACCATTGTAATCAGTGGCCGTTCGACTTCACCCACTACGCAGGCATGCAGATCGCCCGCGCCGTTTTCCAGATCACCTTCAAGATATTCAGACAAAGGCCGCTCCAGCGCCCGCTCCAGTCCGCGAGGACGCGCCGTGCCCGTACCTGCCGCCAGACGGCAGACCGCGCCGATGCGTTCAGGCCCCATCCGCTGCGCCGACGGCAGCGCCGAAAGCCACTGATGCAGCCCTGCCGCCAGCCCACCCTGCCGCAGAAGCAGGAGCGGATCGTGACGGCTTCCGGCGATGACGCGCAGATCCGTCTGCGCAAGACAGTCCACGAACCGGTCCTGCATCGTGGGACACAGACAGTCGATTTCATCCAGCAGAAGAGTTCCGCCCTGTGCCTGCTGGATCCAGCCCGCCTCGGCGCTTCCAAACAGTGCCGCCTCGCGCAGGGCGCGCGGGGTGGCGGTCAGGGTTGCCACCACGAAGGGCTGCTGTGCGCGCGGGCTGTGACCGTGCAGCCTGCGAGCCACGTCCTGCCGATCCAGCCGAGAGGCTCCGTAAAGGAAAACCGGATGACAGCCCTGCTCGACCAGACCGGATACGGACACTTCCGTCATGAACGGCGCATGATATCAGGCCGCCTCACGCGTGCCATCGCGGCTCAGACTGCCTGCCGGTCCGGCTTCGCGGTTGCGGACGACACCCGCTTCGATATGACGGTCATAGAAGCCTTCGAGCAATGCGATGGCTTCAGCAGCATTATCCACATTATTGATCGTGGAGCGGAACGTCGCAGACCCCGGCAGCCCTGCGGAATACCAAGACACATGCTTGCGTGCGAGACGCAGTCCCGGACGTTCGCCGAAATGGTCGAGCATCATGCGGTAATGACGAAGGGCGATCTCTTTTTCGGTCGCCAGATCCGGGTCCGGCACATCCTCGCCCGTCCGTAGGGACTGCGCCACCTGCGCCGTGAACCACGGACGACCATAACAACCCCGCCCGATCATCACACCATCGGCCTGAGACTGGTGCAGCGCCTCACGCGCATCGCGGATGGTGTTGATATCGCCATTGACGATAACCGGCAGCGACACCGCGTCCTTCACCGTTTTGACGAACCGCCAGTCCGCCGTGCCGTTATAGAACATCTGCCGGGTGCGACCGTGAACCGTCACAAGCCGGATGCCGCTCTCTTCCGCGATTTTTGCCAGACGCGGCGCATTGAGGGAGTTATGGTCCCAGCCCATGCGCATCTTGAGCGTCACCGGCACATTCACGGCCCGCGCCGTGGCTTCCAGCAGCTTCCCGGCCAGAACCTCGTCGCGCATCAGTGCGGAGCCAGCCATCTGCCCGATTGCCACTTTCTTCACCGGACAGCCAAAATTGATGTCGATGAGGTTTGCCCCTCCATCGACCGAAATCTTCGCCGCCTGCGCCATGGCTTCGGGATCACACCCAGCAAGCTGAACCGCATTGGGCCCGCGCTCGGCCATCCGCGCCATGCGCATGGTGTTTTCGTTCTCACGGATCATCGCCCAAGAGGCGATCATTTCCGACACGACAAGCCCTGCTCCCAGATCGCGCGCAAGCTGACGGAACGGCAGGTCCGTCACCCCCGAGAGCGGGGCGAGGATCACCGGGTCCTCGATCACCACGCCCTGCCCCAGATCAATGGGTTTCAGAACACGGTTCGGAGGAGCGGTTTCAGGCGCGTCAGGCGTGACGGAAGGTGAGGAAACAGTCATGGCCCTTCCAATTTACCGCCCTGCCCCCGCAAGCGCAAACGCTCCTTTGAACGCAACCCGCCTTACGGTCCGCGCGCTATGGCCTCCGACAATGTCCACGCCCCATCCGGCCAGTGTTTTTACGGAGAAGACCATGACGCATATCACGACCAGTGACGGAATCCGCATCCATTACGAGGAACAGGGACACGGACGGCCCATCGTCATGATTCATGGCTGGACGTTCTCGGGACGCTTCTTTCATCGCAATGTCGGCCCGATCTCCGAACAGGCCCGCGTCATCACTGTGGACCTGCGCGGCCATGGGCGTTCGGAAAAACCGTCACACGGTTACAGGATCGCCCGTCTGGCCGCCGATCTACGGGATCTGCTGGTGGCGCTGAACCTGCGGGACATCACGGTTCTGGGCTGGTCGATCGGCTGTCCGGTCATCTGGTCGTATCTGGAACTGTTCGGATCAGAGCGCATCCGTAATGCCATATTCGTCCAGCAGACCCCGAAACAGTATTATTCTGCTGACTGGAAGCTCGGCCATGCCGACTGTTACGATCAGGCGGGCCTGACGGCCGTACAGCAGCAGCTAACCCTCACCCCGGAAGACTTCGACCGGGCCAATCTGGAAAACTGCATCTGCCATCCACTTCCAGACGAAGAAAAGGCCTTCCTGCTTCGGGAGATGGCACAAAGTCCCGCCCATGCCCGCAGCGCCATGATGGCCGATCACACCACGCAGGACTGGCGCGATGTCCTGCCGCATCTCACGCTTCCGGCCCTGATGATGGTGGCCCGAAAAGACAAGATACTGAACCCCGAAGGTCCCGCCTGGGTCGCACAGCACATGCCCAACTGTACCGGCATGGACTTCGAAGACAGTGCTCACATGGTTTTTCTGGACGAAACGGAAAAGTTCAACCGTGCGGTGCTGGAGTTTCTGAAAACCTGACCTCAGTCTGTTGGGCCGATTTCTTCACTATGCCGCTTCAAACCTTCCTGCGTAATCACGAAGCGCCCGTCATCACGCAGTTCGGACAAGCCCAGCCGCTCCAGCCGCTCCAGACAGGGCTGGTCTTTCAATCCGGTCGGACGGCCTGTGGCGGCACAGAGCAGGAGCCGGTGCAGCGTCGAACGGCAGCACGTCTCCAGATAAGGCTCGTCATAGGATTCAGCGGTGAAGGCATTGGACATGCATTCGCGTCTATCGTGTCCCCACGCCACGGCCAAGACAAAACGACGTCACCCATCGTCCAGGGCTGTGAGGCAGGTGCTTCACAGTGCGGATTGGAGTATGGAAACGATTCATGATCGATCTCGGAACGCTCGTCACCCCTCTCCTGCACCGCTTCGACACCGAAACGGCGCATGAACTCGCCATTCACTCTCTCGCTCTTGGCCTCGGTGGCCAGGCTCCGAAAGACGTCCCAGCCCTCTCGACCCGCACACTCGGCCTGCGCTTTCCCAACCCGATCGGCCTGGCCGCCGGGTTCGACAAAGACGCCCGCGCCATTCGCCCGCTCGCAAAGCTGGGCTTTGGGCATATCGAAGCCGGAACCGTGACGCCCCGCCCCCAGCCCGGCAATCCGGGCCCACGCCTGTTCCGGCTGGTCGAGGACGGCGCGATCATCAACCGCATGGGGTTCAACGGCTGTGGCGTGAATCGCTTCTGCCGACGTCTCGCCCGTCTGCACCGTCCGATGCCCAATGGCCGGACGCGCGGCCCGATCGTTCCATTGGGCGTGAATATCGGTATCAACAAGACCGGTTCCGACCCGCTTCGGGATTATCCGGAACTCGTTGCCCGTGTGCGGCCGTATGCCGACTACATCACGATGAATCTGTCCTCGCCCAATACGCCGGGCCTGCGGGATCTTCAGTCGGCGGCGATGCTGAAAGAGCTTCTGGCAGCGATCAACACGCGCAACCCCGAACGGCCGCCACTTCTGGTCAAGCTCGCGCCGGATCTGGATGACAGCTCCTACGAACCGATCCTTGAAGCAGCCATCGAAGGTGGTGCGCAGGGCCTGATCCTGACCAACACGACCATCGCCCGTCCCGGCAGCCTGCGCGATCCGGCAGCCCGCGAAACCGGCGGCCTGTCCGGGCGCCCTCTGGCGGCCCGTTCGCGGGATGTGCTGCGGATCGTCTCGGGACTGAACAAGGGCCGGCTGGCGCTGATTTCCTGCGGCGGCATTGAAACAGGCGAGGACATTCTTGCCCGCATCCGCATGGGCGCGGACATGGTGCAGATCTATTCCTCCTTCGTGCTTCAGGGCCCCGGCATCCTGAGCCGCATGAAACAAGAACTTCTGGACGCCATGCGTCGCGACGGCTTCGAGTCGATTGCGGACGCGCATGGAGTGGACTGGAAGGACTGATCCTCCGCAGCACTTTACGCCTCCCGGGCATCTTTTCTCTCTGGGAAAAGATGCCTTTTTCATATCCGTGTTCTCCGCCGCAATCGAACCCCTGTCCCTGCAAACCGTTGAAAACCCATCAAGACACTGAACGGAACACCCGACGCATGACCACATGGCCTGCCGCGCGCGCCTCTTCATCTCTTAAACAACAGCGGTCTGGAGCCGTTTGCGGACGTGTTCTGAGTGTTCTGTCCGTCGCTTTCACACTGGTTTTTGCAGGACTGGTTCCTCCCGCTGCACGTGCTGCGCCTCAGGCTACAGCCCAAACGAACGCGGCCCCTTCCAAAGCCATGCCTAAAGGCATTGGAAACGACGCGCAGTCCGATCCCACCACATCCGGCCTTGGCTGGGCTGCGGTTTCCAGCACCATCGCTCACCAGCTCGACGACAGCGCCACCACCCTGCGCCAGGTCTTCGCCGTTCTGAACCGCAAGGATGAAAATACGGGCAACAGCGAACTCGACAGCCTGTCGTCCCGGATCCAGAAGGTCCAGCAGAACACGCAGGACGCCGTCACACAGATCCAGTCCTACGACAACATCACCGAATCTTTTCTGAAGATCCTCGGCACCAGCGCGGCGGAAAACGAAGATCCCTCCGTCACGGCACAGCGGCAGCGGATGCAACAGAATGCGCAGTCTGTAAAATCGGCCCTAATCCGTGCCAGACTCTATAATCTTCAGGCCCAGCAACTCAACACGGCCATCAACGCGCGTCGCACACAGCTTCAGCACGCAGCTCTGTCCGAACATACGGTTTCACCGCTGGCTCCGCGCTTCTGGAACACGCTCCTGACCGAGCGCGCCGAAAACCACTCTTCGTTTCATGAAGGGGGCGTTCTGGCGAACTGGCTCCACCTTCTGATCGGCTGCGCGATCACTTTCGCAATCATCGGCCTCAGCTCTCCTTTGATCCTGCGTCTGCTCAAGCGCTGTGGCGCCCATTTCCGGCCCGCCACTGAAGACAGTGTGAAAGAGGCGCTCTCCGCCAGCGTCATTGCCATTACGCTGAACGGTGCGCTGGAAGCCTTGATCGCGACCCTGACATGGTTCATCTGGGCTGCGGCTGCCCTGCCTGATGGCGGCGGCCCGATTGGTGCGATCATCGGCGAGACCGTTCCTGTCTGCGGCTTCATTATTGGCGCCGGTCTGCCAGTGTTCGGACGGAGCGGCGTTCTGGCGCAGGGCAATCCCGGAGAGCGCAAGGCGCTTCGGGGTGTGGACTGGATTCTAGCGATCAGCATTCTTCTTCTGGATCTGCTGCGTGCGTTTCAGGCTCAGGATGCTTTTGGGCAGACGCTTCAGATCCTGCTGGAAATCGCGTTCTCCATCGCCATTGGCCTGTGTGCTGTGGATACGTTTCGCCGACTGGGCAACCAGAACGATACGCGCGGCTTTGCGCCGTCTGCGCTGGGTGTGTCCAGCCTGCTTCTGACGGTCACGGTCATTTCCATCCTGCTGGGCTATGTGGCCTTCGCCTTCACGCTCAATGGCTGGCTGCTCTCGCTGGGCACGGGCGTGGCCATCGTGGCACTTCTGGGTCTGTGCTGGCGCGATGTTCTGGAGCGACTGTTTTCGGAAGGCAGTTTCTTCAGCCTCCGCCTGATGCAGCTTGGCCTCCCCCAGCCCCGCCTCTCGCAGATCGGAGTGATCCTCTCCGGGCTTGGAAATATCCTGCTGCTTCTGCTGCTATTTTCCATTGCACAGACAGATGGCAGCTTCAGTGTCACGGATATCACCACCCGCCTCTGGCTGCTGATCGTCGGCAACACCATTCACGGCGTGAAGATTTCTCTCGATACGGTCGTGCTGGTCATCGTTCTGGCCGTGGTCGCCTATTACGCCATTCGCCAGACCCGAGGCTGGATCAGGGACCGGTTTTTCCCGACCACCCGCCTCGACATCGGCAGCCGGACGTCGATCCTCAGCATTTTCACCTATTGCTCGTGGATCCTCGTCGGCCTCGGTATTCTCTCCATCGCCGGGGTGTCCGTGCAGAACCTGACCTGGGTGGTCAGTGCTCTCTCGGTCGGTATCGGTTTTGGCCTGCAATCCATCGTGCAGAACTTCGTCTCCGGCGTTATTCTTATGGCCGAGCGGCCAGTGCGCGTTGGAGACATGGTCGAAATTGCCGGCACACGGGGCGATATCAAGCGCATCAGTATCCGCGCGACCGATATCGGTCTGAGCGATGGTTCGACCATGATCGTTCCGAACTCACAGTTCATCACCACAAGCGTCAAAAACGCTACGCTGAGCGGCGCAACGGGCACCCTCACCCTGACATTTCAGGTTCCGGTGGCGACCCATCCGGAAAAAGCAAAATCCATGCTGCTGGAAGTTGCCGCACATCGCGACGATGTCCTCGCGACACCCGCCCCCAAAGTCCGGGTCAGTGCCATTACCGCAGACAGCCTGACTGTGACCCTGAGTGTCGCCCTTACTTCCGCGCGCGACGCCAGCAGCGTGCAGGACGCCATTCTCTTTGACGTCTTCCGCCGGTTCCGCTCCGAAGGCATCGCCATCACGACAGCCTGATCAAAAATAAGGAGTGGGACTCCGGGAAATGCTCGATTTCCGAACGGACTGACCATAATGTCAGTCCGTCCAGAGAAATCAGGATTCAGACCAATGCCGTCTCCGACACATATTCCCGGTGAAAAGTCAGGCGGACAGGTCTTTCATCTGCCTGTGCGCTCCAAAACGCTTTCCAGAGCGGAAGCAGCCGCCCATCTCGCGCTACCGGAACGCAGGATGAAACTGCTGTCCCTCCTCGACACGGGGCCGGCGCACACACAGGGTCCGGATGGCAAAATCGCGTATCGCCGCGAAGATCTGGAACTCTATCTTACGGCCCTGCACGAAAAAGCCGATATTTCCGGGACGGAAATGACGCGACGTCGGGCACAGGCGGCGGCCAGCCGTCAACGGGCCCTGGAACTTGTGCAGATCAACAGCAAAACCGGCTTTCCTGATCCAGACCCGTTCATGATGCTAGCAACCGGCGCGGACGCCCGCCACCATGCCTGTTTTTTTATCATCAAGGTCATGGCTCTGTTCGGGCTGATCATGCTCTGCATTTCGTCAACTCCGCTGCTGCGAGCGCATTTTAACTGAAAGATGATCAGAGCCTCAGCCCTGACGATCCATCAGCATATTTGTCACGGCTGCTTTGAAGGGCAGAAGCCGGTTGGCTACCGCCAGCCCAGCCCAACGCGCCATCAGGAACGGGGCTTCGTCACGGGTATAAACAGTCGCAATGGCATTGGTGGCCGCAAAGAGCGGCGCGGTCGCCAGACGATGCGTCCGCTCGAAACGCGACAGAACGGAAGGATCACCCGCATCACCCGGACCATCTGCAATCGCCTTGGCCAGAACTTCCTGTCCCTTGAGGCCAAGATTGAACCCGTGCGCCGTAATCGGATGCATTCCCACCGCGGCATCCCCGATCAGGGCCAAACGCGGAGCCTGAAAGCGAGGGGCGTAAACGGCCTTGAGGGGATAGACGCAACGCGCGCTCTCCAGCGTCATCGGCCCCATACGGCCCTGCGTGCGGGCGGTGATATCTTCACTGAACGCCTTCCCATCGAGCGCCTTGAGACGCGCGATCTCGTCTGGCTCCAGCGTCAGAACCAGCGACGAACAGGACCCCGGACGATCATCCGCTGCGACCGGCAGCAGAGCAATCGTCTGCCCTTCATCGAACCACTGAAGCGCCGTGTTGGCATGAGGCTCGGGATGCCGCATCCGGCAGACCATGATATTCCGCTGGAAATCGTGAACGATCGCCCCGATCCCGGCTTCGGTCCGCAGGCGTGAAAAACGCCCATCCGCCGCCACGAGCAGATCGGCCTCAAGACGTTCGCCATTGGCCAGAATGACGCCTGCCGACCGCGTATCGTGCCACGAACTGGCAATGCCTTCCCCGGCTTTGAGGTCTATACCCGGCGTTCTCGAAACCACGCGATAAAGCGCCCGGCGGATCAGATGATTCGCCACCATATGCCCCAGCGCATCAGGGCCATCGGCGGGTGCATCAAAGAGAAGTGGCGGATTTCCAGTCTTCCCGGTCTCAATCCGGGCTGTGTACATCGGGCAGATGCTACCAGCCGGGATTTCATCCCATGCCCCAACGGCTTTCAGCCATTCCGAGGCATGATGTGTCAGCGCGATTTCTCGCCCGTCAAAAGGCGGATCAGCCAGCACATCCGCAGATGACCGCTCGACAAGACAGACCTTACGTCCGTCCCGCGCAAACGAAATGGCAGCAGCCAACCCGACCGGACCACCACCCGCGATGATAACGTCGTAACGCATCTGTTCAGCCGGCATCCGCGGCGAACTTGATGGCATCGCCCTTCCAGACCGCCATGTAATCGTCGATTTCGGGACGCTTGCGCTCATCGGAATGCTTCGCGGGCGTTCCGACGAACAGGAAACCGGCGAGACGATGCGGCTCGGGCAGCCCCAGAGCTGTTAACAGAATACGGTCTTCACAGAACGGACCCGTTACCCACATACCGCCGAAACCGGATGCGTGAAGCGCATTCAGAACATTCATCGCTCCTGCGGCCACAGCCATTTCCTGTTCGATGACCGGGATTTTTCCTTCAGGTTTAAGATGCATCCCGAGTGCGATAATCATCGGCATGTTGGAGAAGCGATGATGACGCTTGGTCTTCTTGGCTTCAGGCGCATCGGGCTCCTGCCGCCCCATCGCTTCCACCACGAGATCGGCGAAGGCCTCACGATGCTTGCCCTTGATCACCGTATAGCGCCAAGGCCGCATTTTCCCGTGATCCGGCGCCCGCAGACCAGCGGAGAGAATGGTGCGGAGGTCATCCCCCTTCGGCGGAGGCTCGACGAGATGGTCCGTCGAGGCGCGGGAGAGAAGGACGTCGAGTGGGGAATGATGATGTGCCATAATCAGGAAATATGGTCCCATCTTTCTTCCTCGCCAAGGGCAATTTCCTGACACGGCCTACTTCAAGGAAACGTGACGTGCTTTCGCACGGTTTCCTCCGGGAACACGCTTTCCCCGCTCCGGCTTTTTCTTTCTGCAAACGGACGGATTTTGCACGCATCTTAGCCAGATAGCGTGGAAATCCGCGCCATGCTGGTGTAGCAGGGAGGTCATGAACGACATCCGCCACGCCAGCCTGCATCGCGCCACCAGCGAAACCGACATCACCCTTGCCCTCACGCTCGACGGCGAAGGCCGTTCCGACGTGGACAGCGGCATCGGCTTCTTCGATCACATGCTGACAGCGCTGGCCAAACATGGCGGCTTCAACCTTGACCTGAAGGCCAAGGGAGATCTGCATATCGACGGGCATCATACCGTCGAGGATGTCGGCATCGTTTTCGGACAGGCCTTTCGTCAGGCCATTGGCGACAAGCGCGGCATCGAGCGTTTCGGCCATGCGCTTGTTCCGCTGGACGAAGCCCTGTGTGAAGCCGTGGTGGATATTTCCGGCCGCCCTTATCTCGCATGGAATGTCGTCTTCCCGCGGGAAAAGATCGGCACGATGGACACGGAACTGTTCGAAGAGTTTTTCCGCGCCTTCGCCATGTCGGCCCATATTGCCCTGCACATCACCTGCAAGGCCGGCACCAATGCGCATCATATTGCCGAAAGCGGCTTCAAGGCCGTTGCCCGCGCACTGAAAGTTGCCGTTTCGCATGATCCGCGCTCGGCGGGCGCTATCCCTTCCACCAAGGCGTGCTGTGAAGCTTTATATTCCCTGCACGAAGCCTGATGCTCCCGGCCCGCAGATGGCCGTGATGGTGCAGGACGGTTTTTCATGGCGCGTCCTGTTTTTCGGCTGGTTTGGCCTGCTGACCTATGGCGCATGGATTTCCGCCCTTCTGGCTGCCGCCGTCACCATGATCGTTCTGCATGTCCTGAAAGGGTTCTGGCCCCGGCTTGATCTGGTCGTAGCCATTCACGCCGTACTCGCCAGCTTCACGGCTGAGATCCGGCTGTGGGAACAGCGCCTGAATGGCCGCGTTCCCGGTACGCCCATCGCCGCACCCAGCCGTGACATCGCGCTCCTGCGCTGGATGGACCAGCAGCAATACGCCCCTTCCTACGGCACATCCCCGGAGTTTCCATGCGCGTCGTCGTAATTGACTACAATGGCGGAAATCTCGCCTCGGCCGCACAGGCAGCCCGCAAGGCCGCGACACGCAAGGGGATCGAAGCCGACGTCGTCATTTCCCGCGACGCAGACGACATCCTCACCGCAGACCGTCTGATCCTCCCCGGTCAGGGCGCATTCGCGGACTGCGCGCAGGGCCTTGGCCCCGAACTGCGCGCCATGCTTGAAACCGCAACCGCCAATGGCACCCCGTTTCTCGGCATCTGTGTCGGCATGCAGCTCATGAGCGAATATGGCCTCGAACATGGGCGGACCGAAGGGCTGGGCTGGATTTCCGGCAATATCCGCCGCATGGACGAGGCTGCGAATGCCGGTCTGCGCCTACCCCATATGGGCTGGAACACGCTGGATTTCACACCCGGCGCACATCTGCTGACGGACGGTCTCACACCCGGCAATCACGGCTATTTTGTTCATTCCTATGCACTGCATGATGGCGCAGAAGGCGATCTGGTCGCCACCGCGCAGTACGGCACGCAGGTTCCGGCCATCGTCGCCCGTGGAAACCGCTGCGGCACGCAGTTCCACGTCGAAAAAAGCCAGGATGTCGGCCTGACCATCCTCGGCAACTTCCTGCGGTGGACTTCATGACGATCACCTGCGAACGGGTCGTCTCGTCGCTGTCGCCCGAAGATCTGGACGCTCTGATCGAGGCCACATCGGCGGGTATTCTGGACGGCGGCGGTTTCGGCTGGCTTCAGCCTCCCGGCCATCAAGCATTGGCGCGCTATTTCGAGGGCCTGCTGCTTGTGCCTGAGCGCAGCCTGTATGTCGTGCGTGATAGCGGCACGATCTGCGGGGCGGGTCAGCTTGTCCGGCCGCCTGCAAGCTATGAGGCCCACGCGGCAACCGCCAACCTGACCGGCTTTTTCGTGGCGCCCTATGCCCGAGGCCGCGGTCTGGGACGCGCGCTTCTGGAAGCCATGCTCAAGGGCGCAAAGGCCATTGGCTGCAAGGTTGTAAACTGCGACATCCGCGAAACGCATGTCGCCGCTATCGGGCTGTTCCGGTCATTCGAGTTCGAACACTGGGGCACGCATCCTTATTATGCACGGATCGGAGGGCAGACGGTGCGCGGACTTTTTCTCTCAAAACTTCTGGCAAACGAGAACGAGGCCGCCCGCTGGCAGTCCAGCATCGCCATGCCTGACGCCGGCAGTTCCGCCTCCGGTGCGGCACCCGAGCCCGAAACCCGGACTGCGACACACGGCCTGACGCTCTACCCTGCCATCGACCTCAAGGACGGTGCCTGCGTCCGTCTGCGTCGCGGCGAAATGGAAGACGCAACCCATTATTCCGACGATCCCGGTGCCCAGGCCCGCATGTTCGCCGAAGCCGGATGCCGTCATATCCATGTCGTGGACCTGAATGGTGCTTTTGCAGGCCGTTCGACCAATATTCCGGCGATCGAATCCATCGTGAAAGCCACCAACCTTCCCGTACAGCTCGGCGGCGGAATCCGGGACATGGCCGCGATTGAACGCTGGCTCGAAGCGGGCGTCTCGCGCGTCATTCTCGGCTCCGTGGCCGTCAAGGACCCTGAACTTGTGCGTCAGGCCGCCCGCGCCTTCCCGGGCCGGATCGTTGCTGGCATCGACGCCAGACAGGGACGCGTCGCCACGGAAGGCTGGGCAGAAGTGTCGGAACTGGAAGCCAACGATTTGGCCCTGCGCATGGAAGATGCCGGTGTCGCCGCCGTGATCTTCACCGAAATCACCCGCGACGGCATGCTGGCCGGGCTCGACCTCGAACAGACCGCAGACATGGCGCGCCGCCTGTCCATTCCAGTCATCGCCAGCGGCGGCGTCGGAACTCTGGAGCATCTCAAAGCCCTGCGCGATGTCGCCCGCGACGTTCCGGGCATTTCCGGCGCGATCGTCGGACGCGCGCTTTACGACGGCCGTATCGCGCTCAAAGATGCACTGGACGTCCTCGGATCATGCTGAAACTCCGCGTCATCCCCTGCCTGGACGTCAAAGACGGTCGCGTCGTCAAAGGGGTGAACTTCGTCTCCCTGCGCGACGCGGGCGATCCGGTCGAACAGGCCAAACTTTACGACGCTGCCGGTGCTGACGAACTTACCTTTCTGGACATCACCGCCAGCGTTGAAAACCGGGACACCATTCTCGACGTCGTTCGCCGCACAGCCGAAGCCATCTGCCTGCCCCTGACCGTGGGCGGTGGTGTCCGCACCTGCGAAGACATGCGTCGTCTGCTACTGGCCGGAGCTGACAAATGCGCCGTCAACTCGGCTGCCATCAAAAACCCGGAACTGATCCGTGAGGCCTCCGAACGTTTCGGTAGCCAGTGCATCGTCGTTGCCATCGATGCGCGCTCCAATGGTCAGGGTGGATGGGAAGTCTATGCCAAAGGCGGCCGCGAACCCACGGGGCTGGATGTCGTGGAATGGGCGCGGAAAATGCAGGATTTGGGTGCAGGCGAAATCTTGCTGACCAGCATGGACCGCGACGGCACCCGCGCAGGCTTTGACCTCGATCTGCTGCGCGCGGTCTGCAACGCCGTGACTGTTCCGGTTGTTGCCTCGGGCGGCGTGGGCGAATTACAGCATTTCGTGGAGGGCGCGGAAGTTGGCGCAAGTGGCCTTCTGGCGGCAAGTGTGTTCCACTTCGGCCAGTTCCGCATCGATGAAGTCAAGAACGCGCTGAACAAGGCCGGTCTGCCGGTCAGGCTTGGAGAATAAGATCATGGGTAAACCCGCCACCAAACCGGCTCCGAAGCCCTCAAAACAGCAGGATGACAAGAAATCCGACCTCCTGCAGGAACAGATTCTCCAGCGCCTGTATGACACGGTCCAGTCCCGTCGCGGTACCGACCCGTCTCTCAGCCATTCCGCACGCCTGATGTCCCGCGGCCGCAACAAAATCGCCCAGAAATTCGGTGAGGAAGCGGTCGAGTGCCTGATTGAAGCCGTCAACGGCAACCGCAAGGAGCTGATCGGCGAAAGCGCGGATGTTCTGTACCACTTGATCGTTATGTGGGTGGACGCAGGCGTCTCCCCTGAAGACGTCTGGACGGAACTCAAGCGCCGCGAAGGCACCAGCGGCATCGCAGAAAAAGCTGCCCGCCCCAAGGAAAAGATCGGCTAAACAGGAGCCTGCCCATGGCATACGATCCCAACAACATCTTCGCCCGCATCCTGCGTAAGGAAATCCCCTCACGCACGGTCTATGAAGATGATTTCGTGCTCGTCTTTCACGATATTGCCCCTCAGGCGCCGATCCATGTTCTGGTCATCCCCAAAGGTCCTTACGTTTCCATCGCAGATTTTGGCGCAACAGCCTCTCCAGAGGAAATCACAGGCTTCTGGCGTGCAGTTTCAAAAGTCGCCGAAGACGAAGGCCTGACCCAAGAAGGCTTCCGCCTCATCAGCAATTCCGGGCCTAATTCCGGGCAGGAAGTCCCCCATTTCCACGTTCATCTGTTCGGCGGGAAAAGCCTCGGCCCTCTGCTGACACAAAAAACCTCCTAAATAACGCTTGCAAAGATCCGAAGGGCACCCTATTAAGCCCTTCGCCTCGTCCCATTCGTCTAGAGGCCTAGGACACTGCCCTCTCACGGCGGCAACAGGGGTTCGAATCCCCTATGGGACACCAAATTTATTTGGCAATGCTATCAAGCACTTACCGCCAAACTAGGCCTTCCATTACAAAAATTAAGTAGCGATTTTGGACCAATTCTGGACCAATGACGATTCCGTCCCCTTTCGGAGTTCGTCTCATGGCCCGTATAAAGTCCGCCGAAAATGCTAAAGATCCCGCCACGGGACGTCCGCTGCCCGATGGTGTGAGTTGCCGGGGGCCAAAGCAATACAGGGCCCGCAAGCTGGTCAACGGCCAGCGGATCATCAGAACATTTGACACCGCCCGCCTCGCCCGCGCCTGGCTCGAGGAAACCTCGGTCAAAGTG
>Ga0157363_1002331_pt1 | contig 16681 bp, 23 predicted proteins | sample AttsexASBM1_FD_111477 | JGI IMG/M metagenome (GOLD analysis project Ga0157363, IMG submission 111477) | Fungus gardens microbial communities from leaf cutter ant in Ribeirão Preto, State of São Paulo, Brazil - Atta sexdens ASBM1 | ecosystem: Host-associated > Fungi > Mycelium > Unclassified ... | reverse complement strand
GCACCCCATGTATACACCATGAGGAACCTATGTCTCTTGATGTCATCTCCTAACCCTAACTCCATCTCTAGACTCTTCCCGATCCTTCTAGACTCTAAGTCCTTCCAGACCACTCTAGACTATTCCACATGACTTCCAGGTCATATGCTCTCTATCTGTTGTAGACTAATAAAATACTATCTTATCTATGTCTGGCTAACCCTAACCCTAGTCCAAGTCTGTCCACACTCTCGTCTTATAATATTTAGTGTAGCACAGACTATCAGCCAAGTGTATATAAGGTGGACACTTTGTACTCAGAACTCTATTGAGTTCTCTTATGTAATCCTTATACAAGGTTCTTCTTTTGACTTAACTCTAAGTCTTAAGTTATAACACTATATGAACAAGTTACAATAGATCTACAGCATAAGTCTTCTATGTGAAAGAGTACTGTCAGAATCAAAGATGGTGAACTTATTCCTTTTCATTTCTCTTCTCTTATTTAAATTTTTTCTTATTTTTTACTTTGATTCTTCTATCTCTTTTCTTTTCTTTTTCTTATTTTGAACTTGGTAAAGAAGGAACAAGGTGATGTCACATATGACTATCACAAATGTCACAAATGTCACTGTCACTGTCACAAAATCATATGACATGTCAAAAATATGATGACTTTATCTATAAACTCATAACATTTAGAGTAGGCTAGATGTAAGTATATATAGACCATGTACCAGAGGTATATAAAGTAGACACATCTGTACTAAAAACTCTACAAGTTCTTTTGTTTTAAACAATATAAGTTTCCTCTTTTAACTGAACACTTGGTTTTAAGTTGTAATAAGTACAAGTACACTACTTTAATATCATCCAACTTGTTATATACCAAGTTTACCCATCCAGAGAATACATCTCCATGGTGATACTGCCTTCCCAACATCTACTATACAAAGCTCATCTTCCATGATGGCCACCTTTCTTGCAACACATCCTCATGGCAGTAGTGCAACTATCCAGATATTCTGTCTTTTATGACAGGGATACTTCTATTCCACTCAGTCTCCCATGGCAGAGTCCTTCTACTCCTGTCAGTGTCTTACCACTGAAACCTTCACTTGAAGTAATAGGAGCTATACTACTGAAATTCTGAACATCTCCTATATTATATACTTGTATATAAGACTAGTAATTACACTGTAATTTGCTAGTCTGATAATTGATGAAGATAGCTCTTATTGAACTCAATCTCTGGTGTTCAACAGTGACACACCAATCAGTACTCACTCCCATCTCAGACTTCTTCCTTTTATTTAAAGTTGTGATTATGCGGCAGTCGGACAGTACAGCACATAAGCTGAAGCCAAGGTTGTTCCACAAGTTCACATGTTAGAAGTACAGTATGAAGTACATATATAGTACAGGCCAAATGTCAAAGCTAAGCTTGACATTGCACACTTTTAGCATAACCACACATGTCATAGTCACAGTCACAACATCATGTGACACATAAGAAGGGTGATATTATACATCATATAATATAATGACTCTTATATATATAACTCATAATATTTAGGGTAGGCTAGAACTAAAGTGTACTCAGACTATATATTAGAGGTATATAAAGTAGACTTATCTATACTAGGAACTCCTAACTCCACCAAGTTCTTTTGTGTTAACCAATACTAGATTGTCTTATTATCTCCACACTAAAACTTAAGTCATAACATATGATCTTTTGCCTATAACAGAGTTCCAGCATAATGATTATATCTATGTCTCTATTAAATCATGTCTGTTCCTCTTAGATATATATTGTCTTTCCTGGATAGGCTTCAAACTACACCACCAAGGGTCTAAAGTAAAGAGTATTACAAAGTTCACTGAATGAATGAAAACAGTATTGGAGAAAGCAAAGTTTGTTATTTGGAAGTCATAAAAAGACATAACCCTATACTACAACTAAAAATAGACCCTCACACCTGTCTTTCAATTTAGTCATAAGGTATACTTCAACTCTGTGGACATTCATACTACTCATCCTTTGACCAAACTATTATATAGATATCTTATGTTATGATATGATAAAGTGTGGACAGACTTTGATAAGATATAAATAGGACAGATATAGACAGTAATATATTATTAGTCTATGATGAGAGAAGGCATGTGACCTGGAAGTCACATGACATGATGTTATAGAGCTTAAAACTGTCTAGAGGAGTCTATGGGTCTACAAGAGTCTACAAGACTAGAAGAACCTAAACGATGATGTCAAGGAGCATGTATACCACATTGCTACTACATGGTTAACACATGGACATTAGGGCAGGATGCACAGTTGCTGCACAGTTGACATGAGGTAGACATATGGCCTTTAGGGCAGGAAACACAGTAGACATATTGTTGTAGCACAGACCACTAGTAAAAGTATATATAGGATAGCAATACAGCGCAGACTCCTTGTCAAGTTCTCTTGTGAGCTTCCCACTTGATATCTATTTAAGAGATTTACTCACTATGTAGTCATTGGTCTTTGTAACTAGTAGTTGCCACAATATCTTAGACCTTACATGATAGAAAAGTAAGTAAGAGAAAAACAAGTAAGGCTTATGGCCTACTAATTAAAACTTTTATCAGCATTGAGAAGACTGCACCTGGTGTTAAATGTCATTAAATTGACCACTACTGTTATGATAACCACTATCCAAAATAGTTAATAGTGTACTAAGTAGTCTTATAGAAATTACAAGAGAACTTAACAAGAAGTCCCTAATGTATTGCTACTCTATTTATACAGATAGTTCATGGTCCATGCTAATGATAAATAACCCTACCCTAATATTCATATATCAGCCATGAGTGTACTATATATATACCATAAGGTGAATATACCATAGATATATATTTTGACATTATTCTTTTAGCTCCATCTCCTACATTCTAGGCCTATGACATCATGTCATTTGACATATCATGTGACCATGGTCACATGTCTTTTCATCATCCAAAAAATTAATGAAAAAGAAAAGAAAAGAAAAAGAGAAATCAAATCAAAGAATTCCTATCTCTAGTAGACATTTAAAATCTTCCCTAGACTCTATTCTTATAAATAGACAAGAAGAATGGGAAGTTGAGAAGATCATAAACAGCTGTTGGCACTGCAAAAAGTTTCAATATCTCATCAAGTGGAAGAACTTTTGTTACAACTTAAGACTTAGAGTTAAGTCAAAAAGAAGAATCTTGTATAGGGATTACACAAGAGAACTCAGTGGAGTTCCAAGTACAAAGTGTCTACCTTATATACACTTGGCTAATGGTCCATGCTACACTAAACCTAGCCTACTCTAAAAGATATGTATACTAAATACCATTGACATATAGTATGGTATCATCATTCTGGAACATTCTACATCCTTCTGTGACATGTGACATATGTGTGACAGTTTGTGACAGTTACACTAAACCCTAACCCTAAGTCCAAAATAAGACAATAAGTAGAAATGAAAATAATTCAAGTCCACCATCTTCAGCTCTAACAACTTTAGCCTAGAAGAGAATTCTTGGGGAAACATCTTGGAGATATTTGCACTAGATAGGGTAGCAAAGTTTCACTGACTAAACCTCAGAGCCCTATGGTATATCAGGGCTGTTGAGTTTTTAACTATCAAGTTTTGTATGATTATCATTACTTTGAGTTACAGTAATCTAGAAGAGGAGGTGGATGTAAGAGGATCTATTATTTTGCCTCCAACACAACTGCAAAAGTCCATGGAGTTTCCTTTACCTCTAGAATGCCAACTACCACCACTAACTCTGTAGAATTTGTCCACTTGACCCTGCTATTTTCTGTCACTGATCTCCACCAATTCTGACACTGTCTAACATTGCTGCTCTTCTACATCAGTTGTGGATGGTAACCTTTTCAGGCTAATATTCTAGGTGTCTCCATCAGAAATGTCTCTAATCATACTGTTTTCATTATTTCTCATGAAATAAGCTGATCCAGGAGATTTGAATGTATAGTAGGGGTATACAGGATATCTGTTACCTCCAAAAACCTTACTCTGTTCTCTTAGGCTTTCCTAGAGATCATAAAACCCCACAAAACCCCAAGGATGTCTCCCAGTTGCTTTAGCACCTTCTGTAGACCTCCATTGCCAAGTTATGAACTGCACCTAACATAAATAGTAGATAAATTAGGATAAGATGAGAGTAATTGTTGGTCCATCAGAAGATAATAAGTGGTCTAAAAGTACAACTAAGCTACTTGTAAAGTGGACTTGGACTTACACAGTAACTACCAGTCATGATGATCAATTTCACAGCATTATCTCATGAGGATCACAAGAGAACTCAACAAGAAATCTCTGCTACTTTTATACTAATATATGAGTTTTATGAGTTTTATGCTAATCATAGACTAGCCTATCCTAATTGTTACATCACCTGGATAAGGATGAGAGATCGGTAAGTACACTCTAGACACCAATATCCTGATGACGGATAATACTGACGACCGGCTCCCTTTCCTTCCATTTTTCTCTCTACTGTTGGTACGTATACTCACTCTTTAATAACACATTGCCGAGACACCGTTACACTAGGTGTAAGTAAGTAGATGGGAAAAAAGAAGAGCTCTATTAATCAGCAACCCTCCCTTCCAACCCGTTCGAAATCCATGCTTGTTCATCTCATTATTGCTCTTGCAATTCAATTCACACAAGCTGACCAGGAACAAGCATCATCATCACCATGTACATTTTCATGTCCAATGACCAACATCCATCATCAACCCCTCTTCAAACATGATTTTGCAATTCCATATGATTCGAGTTATTATTCCGTCTTTGAATGCGTGTACGTTGATATTGTCCTATTAACCTCTCCTCTCCCCTTGGGTGTAGTCTCTTATCCTTTCGATCAGCTACAGTGAAATAAACGCAAATCCCAAAACTCATAGCTGTTTCTACACTAAAGTATGTCTTGTTCTTTTCGACTTGTTAACCACATTGTTCATTAGTTCTCAAAAAGACAGATGGAAAACAAACACTCGCTGTCAAACCCAATAACTGTCATTCTCAGGCAATACCATGTTCCAATAACCCAGATAACCACTACTTTTCATCTTCGTCTGAGAATCATTATCAAGTTCCAGCTTGGATTGAGAATGGAAGATACTTGTTATACTTGAAGGAGAATCCCTCGTAGATTCTTGTTCCAAGATTGACTTGCTTCTGCTCGTGATTGTGCTCGGAGAGTGACATGTAATAAACCAAGCTGTATCTCTATTCCTCCTACTCCTGCCCATGATTCCAGATGATCCCGTTCACGCAAGAAAAAAGAAAAAAAGTCTACATGTAACGTACTTTCAAAAGGTAAGTAATGACAAGCCAACACCAACGGGAACAGCGAGCTAGACGTGTAAAGTATAACGTACAAACAACACAACATGCAGATTCAATTGGTTTTGGCGTGTATAACCCTGCTGTGAGCACCAGAGACGGGGGCAGGGGCAGGGGCAGGAGAGAGTATCGGTGGTGCTTGTGAAGGATGCTGATGCTGGGAGACTTGGTCGTCGCCATCGCCGTCGTCGTCGTCGTCGTCGTCGTCATTAATGGTCTCGACGGGTTTCATAGCGTCTGCTTCACTCTGTGAGAGTTTGTTGTCTAGAGTATGACCGGTTGGATTGAGGTCGCTGCTGGTGCCATTGGGGACGGTGCTTCTGTCCCTCTCCTCTCTTTCAACCCTCTCGGCTCTCCTGACAACATCGATCTCGCCCTGGACGACGATGCCTTCGAGCCAAACATGATGGACCAAATCGGAAGCTTTGGCCCTTCTATCTGGGTGTAACCTGAGCATGGGGTTGAGAAAGGAAGCTATAGCGTCGGCTTCGGAGTGTGGAAAGAGGTATTTGTCGTGCAAGACGGCGTCGAGTGGCCAGAATCGGAGTTTGTTGATGTTTCGGAGTTCACCTATGAGAGAGTGAAAAACGAAGAGGACAAGCAGGAGATGGACGGACCCTTGCGGTTGAGGAATTCACGAGAGTACTTTCCTGAATAAACGAGGTTGTGAGGGAGTTCGCCCATGAGTTCCATGATTTGAGCGATATGATCGTCGTCTTTGCTGTAGCGCTGGCCCGAGGCAGGGTCGAAGAGGTAGTCGCCACCGGTGAGGAGCTCAAAGATCTATTCAAGGGAGATGATGATAGATAGAGAAAGAGGAAGGGAGACGTACGATGCAGGCGACACTCCAGATATCGGCCGTAGAACCCCATTTTGCGCCGAGGATGACTTCGGGACAGCGATACTGCCTGGTTTGGATGTCGTCGGTGAAATGGTGGTCGACCCAAGTGGCATTGCCGAGATCAGCGATCTTGACTGTGATGCGTTCGGGAGCGTCGTCGTTGCTATCGCTCGAGTCCTGGTCTGAGTGGCGATCGACATTGGATATGGACTCTGAACGACCCTCATGGGGTATGAGAAGACTGTTGGTGTCTGGGACTGAAGCAGGGCGGTCGATTTTGCTCATGCCAAAGGCCCACTTGTCGAGGGCGGGGCTGGAGGAAGGGGAAGGAAGGGGCTGTGAGCCCGTGATGAAGACGGATTCTGAGCGGGGGGTCTGGTTTCCACCACGGCCCTTGGAGGGGGGTACGCCGACGAGCCTTGCGTTGTGGTCGTTGTCTGCGGCGGCGATAGTGGACTCGACGTCGTCGATGACGATGAGGATGTTTTCAGGTTTGAGGTCGGTATGAATGACGCCACAACAACGATGCATGTAATCGAGGCCGAGGAGGACCTGCTTTGCGATCTGGCGGACGAGGCCGATGGGGACGCCTTTGTTCTGATGCCGCCGGATCAACGCCAGCAGATTTTCGCCGAGGACCTCAAAGACCATGCAGACATGGACGCCGTTCGGGCCCCGATGCCGAAAGTGGTCCAGAAACGAGATCACGTGTGACCGCCCCCCGTGAGCTCCCGACGCCGATGACCCCGACACGATCAACCGCTGCAGGAGCTTGATCTCGTCCAGGGCTGTCTCTGTGTAACGCGGGGCAGACTTGACAACTTTGAGTGCAACATGGCGGTCCATTCTACGGGCGTTGAGCAGGGGGTAAAAAAAAAAGAAAAATTTTTTTTTAAAATAAAAAAGCAGGCAAAAGGGATACACACTCGGTGTCCCGTGCAAGCCACACTGTCGAGAAATGGCCCCAGCCCAACTTCCGGACAACGACGTATCGACCCTCGGAAAAAAGGTCGCCAATTTGTACAGGATGGTACCCGCCCTTGACATACTCCTGCCAGTCCTCCTCGTCCTCGGTCATCATGGAGGGAGAGTAAGCCATGTCACAAGTCACTCAGGGGATATTAATTTCTGGTTTCATCCGACCGAACCTTCTCCCACACCGCCACGACCCAAAACACTGGCATTCAAACTCCGCTGCGTTCCTGGGAAGCTTACATTCAAGCGGAGTGTGATCCTGGAAACAAGGCACCTGCTTGCTTTTTTCTTTTTTCTCCTCCTTTCCTTTATCCCCTTCTCATGGATCGTCCTTTGCCAGAAAAAATGCCTGGTGCTGCTGATCAACAGTCTCAACAACCACAGCAGCAGCAGCAGCAGCAACCTCAGTCAGGTCTCAAGCGTAGCCGCCCTGCCCCCGCAAAAACCTTTCAGTGCAGGGGCTATGGTGAATGTCGCATGGTCTTTTCCAGGAGCGAGCACCTTGCGCGTCATATCAGGTACAACCCAGGCTTCCCCATCATTCCCCTGTGTTCCTGAACCTCTTCACTTCATACAGAAAACATACGGGCGAACGTCCCTTTACTTGCCACTGCACCAAGCAGTTTTCGCGTCTCGACAACCTCCGTCAGCATGCACAGACCGTCCATGCCGACAAACAGGAACAGAACGAATCCATGATGCGCGATCTCACTACCCTCCATGCCTCCATGACCGCCGCTAACAAAATTTCTTCCATTCGCACCGCCCGTCGTAACCCTGTCCTCGGCTCTATAGCCTTGGCGGCCGGTGTCCATTCTGCAGACTTGGTCAAGGAGGAGGACCTTCCTGTCTCTCTCACCCATCGCCCTGGCACCGCTACTGGCTACGAGGGCGGACCCGACCACTTTCCGTACCATTGGCATCCCTCCGACCCTAAAATCACTCATTCCTTTCGTGACTCAAACCAGTCCTTTCTTGTCCTCACAGACCCTCCAGCTGCCGACGCAGCCCCCGGCCAGTCCTTTCTCTCCTTCCCCTCCTCCTCACTCAACTTCGGCTTCGCCAACTCAGTCAGGGATTGCCTTCCACGAACCAACTCCAGCCGTCCACCCACCTCAGGCCCCCCTGCCGATCCAAATTCTCGCTCACTCCCTCCCCTCTCTGCAGTCGTCTCCGCGTCCCTCTCCTCTTCCCCGCGCCAGCACCACATCCAGCCAATCCCCGCCCCACCAGGCTCCTCTCACGGACAACCAGGAACCAGTGGCCTACTTTTACCAAACCCATTTACCTACCCAAGATCATTCCGTCCAGGAACCGCTCCCGCATCCGCAACTTTCTTCTCAGCCAACAAACCTGTTCTCTCAGGAATGGGCCTCTCTCGACCAGACTTATCACTACGCTCCTCCAGCTCCTTCTTGGGACCTCCCACCCCAACCTCCTACGATCTCGAACCACCATCTCCAGGAAACGATGCCTCCCCATTTTTCTTCTCCCCACCAGGTCTCGACCCACCACCCACCTCACCGACCTCACTCAACCCTCGCAGACGACCTCTCCCAGGATCAGATGGTTCATACGATGATTCAACCCGTGACCTCCCCCACGACGGCGATGGCAGTTCACAATCACGACCTCACTCTCGCCGACTCTCCGTCATGGAACTCTGCAATGACACCCATGACCATGGCCGATCCTCTGCATTTCTACCATCCAGAGTCGAGTCACGTCCAACAACCACTTCTGGACTCGTCTCTTCCGCATCAGCACTCGCACTTGCCGATCGTTCCTCCCCAGCCCTCCCCAATACACCAGTACAGTCAAGATCATCTCCACCATACACAGCAGCAGCAACCGCTTCACGTGGAAATGGTGACGCCAGTCACGACGAATTCGATTCCCGAGACAGAGTATCTTCAACATTACGGCGCAATGTACCATCACCCTCGTCAATATTATCTTTCCGATCAGGAGCAGGAAGCAGCGGTCCAGCTTTCCTCCATTCACCCACATTTTCTGCCGCGTCAGCAGCTTCCTGTAGCCCACGCTCCTCAGGGTCAGCCACTCCTTTCTCCCCACGATCCCCGATATCTGGAACAGATCTATCAGGCTCGGTTTCTCGTCGAGCCCATGGGGACGAACAACTCGAACAACAACTTCGATTTCCCGGTCCATCACACACCTCCCCTCCTCTTGGATTGAGGGTGTAACTCGTCCTCCTCCGCTCTTTTCTTTCTTTTTTTTTAGCGACCATTTACTATTACAGGTTGAATTGCTCAGTATTCCCAATGGACCTATGGCTAAACTAACTGATATCGATATCTTTCACTGACATACCATACCTAATTCGCCTTCTGTAAACGGTTTTTTTTATACCTCAAATTTGATTCTATTGTTCATGAAAGGTTGATCCGATCTTTTATTGAAATGTTGGCAGGCACGTTGTTCCTTTCGGCGGACTGTCCCTGATCGTTAGGTTTCCGGAAATCCGTCGTTTGGTAGTATCGGATACTACTTCTCCCCACCCTGACTCCTTTGGGAGGTGTTGCGTGGTCCGAGCATTCCATAGATGGTAGTATCAATAAGTGGTCTATTTTTTCATTTGTCGATAAAAGGCAGGTCCCTGCACGTTAACAAGTCAGGTGGTTATGCTTCCCCTATCCCAAGTTCGTTTGAGATGGGTTCTATTCCAATCAAATGACAAACGACTACGCGATTTTCTCACGCCACTTGATCCCATTCATCATCTCACCCTATTATTTTGGCTCGGGAAAAAAAAAACCCCAACTTGAAAAAAAAAGTGAAACCGACCCCATTACATAATGGAACAGTCCTGGAGGAGGGGGGATTTAGTACACTCAGATGTCAATAATACTGTTTTTTTCTGAGCTTCGAGCACTTGAAAATGGACCCTCCCATGGGAGGAGGAGGAAATTGGTATCCGGAATGCAAAAAACTCAATTAGGAAATCAAAGTCATCTTTGTTTCGGATTTGATTAGAGTAAAGACGTGTTTTGGACTTTCTGCAACTGTTTTTTTGACAAATGAGGTCTATTGTTCGTCACACCAGAAAACCCAATCTCATCAATAAACTAGTGTATCGTGACCGAGTCATTAAAAGAAAGGACCCTGACAACCAAGACAAAAGTGGTCGGTGACGTTCGGAAAACTGGATTCGAAGCCGGTAATATCTATATTGCAAATGAGCGAGATTGTGATTCCACATAGAGATTAATCTCAGGTAGCTTCAATGGCAGTGAGCGTGAAAATGCCGTTGTCGTCGCCTTTTCTTTTGACGAAATGTCTCGTATAAACAAGCATATTTCTTCTCGTAGTCCGCAGAACATAGTGTTGGGTAGCAAAAAATGGTATTTCCAGCGTCCCAAGCAAAGTATAGATATCCTCTAACCTGTCATTTTACAGTTCACATCTTCCCCCAAAGCAAAGAGAAGACCGAAGTGAACGGATAGCCCAATGATTATTTTAGTATCGGCGTTGTTTCCATCTGGTGCCTTGGCGTTTAATTAACGGTTGTCAACTTGTTTGTCATCGATCGTATGGTGTCTGTCACATCCTAATGGTGGCAATTCGCTCGTCTCGTAAAGAATGTTACTCGCTGACATTGTTTCAGCATTGCTACATGAACGCTGTACAGAGTTAAATAGCGTATCTTTACTCAGAATGTACATATTATCCTCAAATATTTATAACAGGGTTAGATCCATCACAATACACCTGAGTGGGTCCCGGAGAAGGTCAAGCTCCTTTCAATTACACCCGAGGCTGTGATTCATAGAGTATCACTTTATTTGCAATAAAAAATTCTTGAGAATTTCTCGTGTGCAGCTTTCGGCCGTGGTAATTTCTTTTATATGTGTACGGCTGGCAATGGGCCCACATCTCCGATCACGATCACGCACTTGTGAGATCGGGATTGTACCTCGTGAGGGCCGTCAAATTGAAGGCCTGACGAGCACTTAGCAGTCTCTGGCAATGAACCGGAGAGAGGGACGCGGCAAGTTTCTCTCATACATTTTTAAGCGAATAGCATGGTCACGTATTCGCTCAAGGTGAATGTCGCTTCCGAGAACGCGGCCGCTGTCACACTGCTGTCAAACATGGGAAATTTTCACTACATGATCAATGTGCCATGTTTTTTCTTGCATCTTAACCGAGGCAATCCTCGCGTGAAAGCCTAGCCCGATGCTTCATGTGCCTTCAACCAAGAGCAGTACTGCTGCAGGTCGACGGAGATCATCTGGTCCGAACAAATTCTGTGTCCAGTGACATGAAAGGAGACTGCATCACTGGGGAAATTTTAATATTCTACCATGCGTCCATGAGACATTTTTCAAACAAGGACTAGAATAATAACATTGTTCATAGCGTTCTCGCGCAAAAACTCCCTTCACATAAGGTGTAAAGTCATTAGAGAGCAGCGGCGGCAGCAGCGGCACTGACGATACCAAAGACAACACCCCAAATGCTGGCCACAGTAGAATATGCTGCGCCTGTGCTTGTGGTGGTGGTGCTTGTGGTGGCGGCAGGTGAAGCATTGGTGATGACTGCACCAGTGGAACCTGCAGTGGGTGAAGTCGGAGTGGTGAGGGCGCTGGTAATAGTAATTCCAGAAGCAGAGGAAGCAGAAACGGAAGGGGAGAGGGACAAAGATGAAGGGGAGGACAGAGAGGAAGGCACAGAGGAAGGCACAGAGGAAGACGCAGAAACGGAACTGGAAGCAACACCGCCTGTTTAAGAAATCTTAGGTTAACGACTCAGGGAGTTCAAAAGAAAAAGGGGCCATACTGGCAGCAGCACAATTGGACGACTGAAGGCCAAGGGCAGTGGTTACCTCAGAACTTGTACAATTGGCCTGGAGACAATCCATAGCTGCCTGTATAAATTGGGGAGAGTTGCAGATACATGCAAGGTCAGTACTGATTGAAGAGCGTTAGTAGATTGAGTGACTGAAGTTGGAGAAAAGCCTACAAGCCACTGCAGCCAGCGGCAGTAGCGGCAGGCGTGACGCAATTGAGGATGCAGGGACTGATAGAGGGCAGAGGGATGCCCGCAGACTCTACCCCAGAAGCACTAGCACTAGCAGAGACAGAACTCTGGGCAGCAGCAGCAGCAACGAAAGAAAGTATCACAAGGTGGTTGTTGAAAATCATTTGGAGATGGAGGTAAATGGGAAAGCAGGCCAAATGTGGGAGCTCGTCTTTTTCAATTTAGCATCATTTCCACGGTCATGTTTTTTCCTTTCCCGGCAACCCTGGACTCGGTACTATACATCTGTGGTAGACTGTTTTATATCGAGGCAATGGCAACGTACAGCGGACAGTTTCGCCCCGTGTCCATCTGCAATATCCACAACAACGTCATTCAGTAGCTCAAAGTTACCAGGTGACCACGGAAAAAACTCGGATGATTCACACGCGCTTAATCCTCGGAAGATCTACTCAAGCCTTAATTAATTCGATACGTCCTGTACCATACACCTATAAGAATGGCGAGGTCATATTTCATTCTATCACTCCAGAATATTGAATCATGCCTCCCTCCGATTTTGCGAACGCCGATATCGACGAGGTCGTTGCCGCACTAACCACCGACGAAGCTATTCTTCTAACCGCTGGTGTCGGATTCTGGTATACGCACCCCGTCGAGCGATTGGGTGTTCCTGCTATTAAAGTAATATTCTCGTTTATTTTTTCTCGAACGCTATAGACTGGCATCCTTCTAGGTTAGCGATGGTCCAAATGGCATCCGAGGAAACCATTTCTTCATGGGAACGCCAGCCAAATGCTTGCCGGTTCGTACAGACATCTATAACGACATTCAGTCCTTGAAAGGCCAGTGGTCATTATCATTAGTCTTCTACTGCCATGGGTGCGACTTTCGATCGCGAACTAATGGAACAAGTCGGCCTTAAGCTTCTCGCTCGCGAAGCCAAATTACGAGCAGCTTCAGTCGTTCTTGCCCCCACTTGTAACATTCAACGCGTGAGTTTGTTTACCCAGGCTGTTGATCCCTTTTTTTCTCAAGTCAATAACCATAGAATCCGCTCGGTGGAAGGGTGAGCACTTTGAATCGTACCGGTCACAATGGCCAATAGCCCTAATGTCCACTACAGAGTTTTGAAAGTTTCTCAGAAGATCCCTACTTGTCTGGAATTCTCTCTGGTGCATATGTCAATGGTGTTCAACAAGGGGGTATTGGAGCAACTATCAAACACTTTGTGTATAGTTTTTGTCTCGATAAATCACTGTCGTCTCTGACGCTGCCAATGCAGTGGTAACGATAAAGAAAATGACAGGCTTGGATACAACAGTATCATCGATGAAAGGTCTCTGAGGGAGATTTATCTGCTTCCTTTCATGCTCGCCCAAAAGCTATCTTCGCCTTGGTCCGTGATGACGTGGTATGTGAACTCCATCTCTGAGTTAGTATATACTGAATCAAATGATATTTTAAGCTACAATCGCGTCAATGGCATCCACGTTGCTGAGAACCCTGAGATTATCCAGAAAATCCTCCGTGAAGAGTGGAAGTCAGACACTATGGTATGCTCTGGATCCCTTCCCCCCCTGGTCTTCTGCTAAAAAGTCATTGCTGATATCGATAGGTCATGAGTGACTGGTAAATATTTTTGTTCCGCCGCCAGGATCATGACCAATCACTAGCACTAGGTTTGGAACCTATAGTGTTGATGTCGGCCTAAACGCTGGTGTAGATCTCGAGATGCCCGGTCTCAACAAGTGGCGTACACTCGAACTTGTAAACCGTTCCATTCAAGCCCGAAAAGTAACTACGAAGACTATCAAACTACGTGCTCGTAAAGTCTTAGAATTTGTCCAGAAATGCGCCAAGGGAGCACCTGAGGTTGGTTGACTTGGGTCTATCATCGACACAAATCAAGATCTATGATTTCCTTGTTAGATCCTCGATGGGGATGGTGTCGAAAGAACTGATGATTCCGATGAAGATAATGCTCTCATGCGCAAGTTTGCCGCGGAGACCATCGTTCTCCTCAAGAATGAAAAAAAGGTCCTTCCACTCAACCCCAAGACCTTAAACAGGATCGCAATTGTCGGTGGTAATGCCAAATCAATTGTCCTGTCTGGTGGGGGATCAGCTGCGCTCAAACCATCCTATTTCGTAACCCCCTACGATGGACTCGTCAAGGCTTTGAAGGAAGCTAATCCCAACATTCAGATCACTTACAGTGAGGGTGCAAGAGGTTAGTCTCAATTCATGATTATCTAGAAAGGTGTTTACTCAAATGATATTCTAGCATTCAAGAAGACGCCTTCTCTAGACTATGACCTATTCACTGAGTCCGGTGAACGTGGTTGGATCGGAACCTGGCATACTCATGAGAGTGACGATAGCTTTGTCCCTATTGAGACACCAGTCAAGACTCAATACATTGACGAAACGCAAATGTTCATTAGCGCTTCCTATCCGGAGGGAATCACTAGAAAGTGGAGTCTTCGCTTGAATGGCTATTTGAAACCGCGTGAACATGATTGTAAATTCGAGTTTGGATTGACTGTCGCGGGCAGAGCGAAGGTGCAACTGTTATCATCGTGACAGCAAGAGAAATAGGCTGATCCGTGTCCTCTCCAGCTGTACGTTGACGACAAGCTCGTGATTGACAATTGGACGCGCCAACGTCGGGGTGAAGCCTTCTTTGGAAACGGAAGCGAAGAAGAAAAGGGTATCGTTGATCTGAAGGCCGGTGTCAAGCATCATATCTATGTTGAGTACTGCAATGTTCGTGGACCCGCTGATGGCGACGAAAACGAAGCTACCATGGACAGGTAAACATTTCTATGTGAAACTTCTCGAATAGAAGCAGCTAATTTGTTTTTCGGGCTAGTAATCCTGGTATTCGCCTCGGTGGCGCTGAAGTTCAAGATCCAGATGAGCTCATGAACTCTGCTGTCTCACTAGCCAAGGATGCCGACGCAGTCATCGCTGTAGTTGGTCTCAGTGCCGACTTCGAATCTGAGGGCTATGACCGTACCACTCTTGCGCTCCCTGGCCGTACTGATGAGCTCATATCCAAGGTTTCTGCTGTCAACTCTCGCACCGTCGTTGTTACGCAATCGGTAAGTTCTTTTGTCGCCCTTGAATCCTGGTTGTTTTTTATCGACGACAATATAGGGTTCGTCTATAACTCTTCCTTGGGCAGATGAAGTGTTTACCTTAGTTCACGCATGGTATCTCGGAAATGCCACCGGAGATGCTATTGCCGATGTTGTATTTGGCAAACACAACCCCTCTGGCAAGCTCTCCTTAACTTTGCCTAAGAGACTTGAGGATGTTCCTGCGCATGGATATTTCCACTCAGAGAATGGAAGAGTGCGTTACTCTGAGGGTATCTTCGTAGTGCGTACAGCGATGGTTTTGGTTTTTTAATCATCCTCAACTTTGGTACAGGGTTATAAACACTACCAACACCGTAACATCAAGCCGTCTTTCCCCTTTGGGTACGTTCCTCGTTTTAAAAATATAAATATGTTTTTTTCTGAGCATTGTTGATTAGTCATGGCTTGTCCTATACCTCTTTCACGCTTTCGAACTTGAGAATCTCTGAGCCTGCTGTTTCTGGTGATCAATTAAACGCGACGGCCATCGTCACTCTCACGAACACCGGCTCCGTCACTGGTTCACAGGTTGTCCAACTGTACATTGGTCTTCCCGATACCTCTGACTTTACTCATCCACGCTGGCAACTCCGTGCCTTTGAGAAAGTCAGAGACGTTCGACCTGGCGAAAGCCGTGAGATCACGCTGGTCTTGGATAGGCTGAGTGTCTCGTATTGGGAAAAGGCGTGGATTGTAGAAGACGGAATCTATAAAGTCCGAGTGGCGTTTTCAAGCGAAGAGGGGGCAAACGAAGGTCAAGAGGTTCTAGGAAAGTTCACGATCAATAAGGGGTTTGAGTGGATGGGCTTTTGAGCTGAACCAAGTAAAGGAGGCTTTTCAATAAATTGACATTAAGGGTAACCGGATGGAAGATAAATATTCACTAGTGGACCAGGCTCATAACAAGAAGGAAGGAGTCGTGGTCGCATCCGGCAAGGAGATGAGCGTATGTAATATGAGAGAAGAATCAAGTTGTTCACCCTGAGTGTAGTTGTATTTCTGGTCAGACATATAGATTCACCTTTATATAATCGTGTCTTGTAAGCTGAGTTCCAAATTTGCGGTGCCTGCAGTGATTCTATCTTTGCGTCTATGAGATAGATACTGTTCTGGGCAGGAATGGGGGTAACATTATGTCTCTGCACTCAATGCTTCATGACAAATGACTGAGCGCAAGTATGGGCTATTCTTAATGTTCAAACCGATATATTGCGTTTGTATATCTCATTTACTACCTTTCGTATAGCAGGATCTTGGGATGAATTTTTCAAACAGGGGTAGGGGAGAGTAATCTTTCCTTGGCTTGTACAAGCTTTCCATGATATATATTC
>Ga0157363_1002330_pt1 | contig 16689 bp, 16 predicted proteins | sample AttsexASBM1_FD_111477 | JGI IMG/M metagenome (GOLD analysis project Ga0157363, IMG submission 111477) | Fungus gardens microbial communities from leaf cutter ant in Ribeirão Preto, State of São Paulo, Brazil - Atta sexdens ASBM1 | ecosystem: Host-associated > Fungi > Mycelium > Unclassified ... | reverse complement strand
TGTGTATATGTTATCTATTGTGTGGTTGTGTGTCTTTTTTTTATATCTATATACATATATATATATATATATATATATATATATATATATATATATATATATATATATATATATATATGTATATTGCTATTTTTAAAAATGTACACGATATCTTTAAAAAGTTTAAGTTTTTTATTCTCGAAAAACCCTTAATTTAAAAATATTTCGATTCTTGTTAACAAAGGATCAATGTAACGCGTATATTTTGTATATTATTTATATTTTGTATAATATTTTTAGAAACATGGAATATTGAAATGAAATATAAACTCATCGTTTATACAGAAATCCATTTAAATTTGTTGTAACTAACATGCAATCTCAAATATGTAAACGATTCAAAGTTCCTAAATAAATTTTTATATGCGAGATTGATTCCTAATACAATTATTTATTTATAATACTCGTAAAGATATTCTTTATTATGTGTATTTTTATCTCTCTCTTTTATAAAAACTGTTGTTCTGCATATATATATATATATATATAGTGTGTGTGTGTGTGTGTGTGTGTGTGTGTGTGTGTGTGTGTGTGTGTGTGTGTGTGTGTATATATATATGCAGAAAGTTTTTATAGAAGAGAGAGATAAAATAAAATATATATATGTACGCGCGCGCGTGCGTGTGTGTGTGTGTATGTAACAAGTATCTGTATTTATCTACGTGTTTACCGGAGGTCTTGTCTGGATACACCAGTCGGGTATTCCCCGATGGTACCTGTATTACGTCATACTCGCACAGTATTATCCGTTTTACTGAAGAAATGTGTGTCATTATTAGATGTGTGTCATTATTATTCGGATATACTGACAGTGGTTTATCTAATGTTTTTTTTTTGGCTAGTCATACTTTCATACTGTTTCACAATGATAATATTCGGGAATATGTCGTTGTGTAATACTCAAGATTTTTATTGTACTTAAATAATTGCAAGAAATATATTGTGTCCGTATTTAGAAGAGACGAGGTAACACACGCTTCTACAAAAACTGAATTTAAAAATTTTGATAGGATATGTAATATTATATGATAAATTGCAAACGAATCGTTTCCAATTTCGATTGATCTATAAGATGTAATTTGTGGCTTCAGAAAATTTGGAATTAAAATTTTTTCATGCACATTTAAATGAATAATAATTTATAGAAAAACATAATTGATGTTATCCGTAATGAAAGTTGCCTATAATGTAACATTATATTACGTTTTGAGAATTAATTCAAATGTAGACGTCTATAAATAAAGTGATAAATATCCGGAAACAACTTCATGTCTATATGAAACAATTTTCAACGAGTGTTATCCATATATTTTTCTAGGATAATAAATAAATGTTATGATAGATAAATTGTATATGTATAATAGAGAAATTTATTGAACTGTTATAATTTTTATAACATTTATTGTATTCATATATCTATTATTGTAACATTTTAAAAATAACTTGTAAATTACATCACATTGTAATTATTTCTAGAGATTATAAAAAATATCTTACACTAATTGAAACATATTTTACAGCTTTAAGACGCATTTAGAAAAATCGGTGGGCAATTTTTGTCAAAATTTATCTATCGGAATATTGACAATTTAGAAATAATGGAAAAGTCGCAAGTCAATGAAAATTTTCAAATTGAGAAAGCTATGGAAATTGATGTTAAAGTCGAAAAAAACAGCAATTCTATTAATATAGAAAATAAAGATGATATCAACAATTTGCGAGTTCATGAAAACACTGGAAATATACGAAAGAAACAATTAATGTGCGAGTATTGTCAAAAGAAATTCAATCACGCTGGGGACCTCAACAAGCACAGAAGAAAGCACACCGGTGAGCAGCCTTACGTATGTAATATGTGTGAACGAAAGTTTACGACGTCGTCTAATCTTGTTAGACATCAACATTTACATCTCGGGATAAAGCCGTTCCATTGTCAGATTTGTGGACACAGTTTTACCCGAAAAATCAAACTTTCCGCCCATCTGATAACAAAGCATCACGAAGCTCTAAAATCTGAATGAATGCTGTATAAATTATAAATAAAATATTAAAAAAATAATAATAAGTAAGATAAATAATAATATATAAGACATAAGAATTAATAGAAATAATTATTGTAAAGAAGAAAAAAAGATGATAGAATATCTTTTAAAATACGAGTTTATATGTCTCTTTCTTAGACATTGTATGTTTGATTTGCTTACGCAAAATAGACCATTTTATAAATCTATATAAAAATGATTTTATTTATTTGATGACAGTTTGAAAGACGATATATAACGCACAATTATCTTTTTTGCTGTACATTCTCTAATAAACATAAATAAAATTATTAAGGAGATCCTAAAGTCATATATTTTACCGAATGCAATTACTTTTCATATAAATATTTTTCTAATCTGTCTTTACAGATTTAAAAATCCTTTTCCACAATTAAAGTATAAACGATAATGTCCAACCAATCGACTTCATGTCAAAAATGAAAGAAGTTTGAAAATTACAGTTTTGTTATCAGCTTTTGGCATAACAATATTTTGTTTCATATATACAAGTTTTATACTTTGTAAGTATAAATGTCACAATCAAAGTGTTAATTTTAGTAAATATATACTAGTCAATATATATATTTATTATATATATATATATATATATATATATATATATACAATGACTACAGCAGATTATAGTAAATGTATACATTTACTGAGTTAACACTTTGCTTGTGACATAAAAAAATAAAACGATCTTGATTTGGACTAGGAATTACACGAACAAAAAATGATGAGTTCTTAGAATTAGGCTTAGATACTTAATATGAAAGATTAATTAGCAAATTTATATGTACGTATGATGTGAGACTAATGTAATAATATAGAGTGATGCGTCAATCTGTTGTAAGATTCTTTAACACGATTGGTTTATATATTTAGATCCAGTGAAAAACTGACAAATTGAAAAGGCGAGATCAACATTAAAGAATTTTACAATAGTTGCAAAATTGTTTCTTCTGCTAAACTCAGCCAATGGTTATGTTCAGCAAAAAAAAGTAGCTTTGCAACTGTTGGAAGATTTTTTTAATATGATTGGTTTTTGCCATTGATCTTCACAAATCTAAATATACAAATCAATTACATTAATTTTACAACAGGTGCAAAGCCGTTGTTCTTCAGTACCGCGAAGCCAATAACATATAAAACCATATTTGTATATAAATCCTACTAAATCGGCAAAGTAAACGCCTTTAGGATCACTATAAAAGATGTTATTGGTACCAGCAAATAAAATATTGTTTTTAAATTATATCATATTAATAATGTAGATCTGATCCGATGGAAAATACGCAAACTTTTCCATGAAAATAAGTTACCTACTAACACTAACAAATATACATAGCACTATACATTAGTATGTACTTCCTGATTGGCCGTCATTGAATAAAGAGTATAAGAAGCATCCTTCTGTGGTGGACGTTGCAACGGATGTGCTAAGAGCTTCGCCATATTATCATGTATTTTAGCAGCGTTCCTACCTACTTCGAAGATATAAGAGAAATTCGTTGTGTCTAAAGCCGCGATTTCGGCGTACACCGCCTCGCACATATTGTCATCGCTAGGTGGTTCGTGGGCGAACAGCACATCCAAGAAGAAGTATGGGTTCTCCGTTAGATTCTCTAGATACTTCTGTCCAGTGTGGAACTTCGGGACGGAATTTGATCGTCCATATATGAAGATGACACGCGAGGTGAACATCGGTTGATTCCTCCCTGGCGTTGCTATCCGAGAGTATATCACCTCAAATAGCAATCCCAAATCATAGGTTTTTTGCTCCTCTTTTGATACATCTTCTGTGATACTCTCCAGATGATTGATAACAATTTTTGTATTACTGGTGTAGTCACAGAGCCAGGAAGCACTGTGTGAATCCAGGCTCATCAGCGCGTACTCATGCACCCCAGGCTGTATAGTGGACTTTGCGCCAATAAAGTTCTCCACCACACGTTTTATCATGAATAGAGGTAGGTATGTCGCACCCGTACCTAGTTTGAAAGGCGTGCATTGCTGTTCCCTCACTGTGTCGATAACAAATAGAATCTTCTCAGGCAAATTGAGCTCAGGTACGTTTCTTATAAAAACGTACTCCTCCGCGATAGCTGTAGTAGTAACGGCATCAGGCCTTTTACTATCTGCAGGATGACGTACTACCCCGTTATTGTTACTTTTCCGTGAACTCTTTGCCTGTTGTTGCTGCTGTTGCGGAATATTGTTGTACGCTGGCTCGATGGTCGTAACGTTATGCAGTTTTTCAGCTATCACTTGGATCTCATCATTCGTCTCCTTGTCTGACATGTTTATACCTTATAAGTATCCCAGGATGAATCTAACCTCTTCGCACCACTCGAGATGTAGCCTTGCCTTGACAAATATCTCGAAGGCACTTTGAAATAATTCGGAAACTTCACATGGCGCGTAGATTTTGCGCAATATTATACGGATAATTTAAAATCTAATTGTGTGCCTGACAATTCCTGATAATGTTAAACAAATCCTGAAGTTGGAAGTGCCCTGAACAGATCTACTCTGATAATCTATCCATTTATCTATTCGTCAGATTCTTGAATTGGAATTGTTCGTAATCGCGCGGAATATTACTTCGGTACATTTTCATGAACTGTTTAAATCAGCTGTTTTAGCGACAAAAACGATCACGTGATCGAAATTGACACTTGATATTCGTCAATTTTGATCACGTGATCTTTTTGTTTCGCTGAAACGACCGGTTGGTGCGGCTCGTGAAAATGTACCTTGATTTACAACTTCAAGACCTTCAAGTGTGTACACTTTCATGTGGTTTACCACGAGGATATTAATTTCGCGTCTACGATTTTTAATATAGTCACGATATATTCCACAACTCGAGAAAATGTCCGTGCCCGAAAAAATATTGATGCGAAAAATTAAAAAACGGGAAAAGACGAAATTAAACATACTGAAACGTCGAGAAAAACAGAAAGGTAAAAGCATGCGAACTTTGAGGTTAGATCTCATGGAAAAAAGATAGGCTGATATAATTATCTTTCTAAAATGTGTACAATTTTAATTATTCAGGAAATTTTAATTATTCATAGAATATATCTACATATATATAAAATTGTCAATATATTAAAGTCAATGGATTTTTATTTTTATTTTGATACTCTGTGACAAAAATGATCATATTATTTATTTCAATTAAGACTTGTTTCTTACACAGATACAGATGAATCAGTGAAAGCAACTGAAACAGACCAAGATCGCATAGAAGATATTCCTCTAGAAAGTAATAACTTATTTTAATCTATTTTTTTATAATAATTTTTTATTATATAAACATTGATATTTTTTCAACAAAAGCTTTATTGAGAAGTTAATGACAACATATGTTTTGTTAATTATTCTTATTTTTATTTTATTATATAATTATTAATAAAAACTTTATTTTTTTTAGAAAAAAGAAAGTTAAAAGCATCTGAAGAAAATGAAAAGTCTGATGTAATAAAGAAATCTTTGATTACTGAAAATTGTATGTATTTCTAGTATAACTAATTGTTAAATGATTGTACATTAATAATATTGATATATATTTTATTTAGTACCTGGCACAGCTGTAGGTTTTGAAGTGACAAATGATACAAGCTTCTCAGTATTAAATGGAAAAGTATGTGAGAATACATTAAAAGCAATAAAGGATATGGGTTTTATAAATATGACAGAGATACAAGCGAAAGCTATTCCTCCTCTTTTGGAAGGAAGAGATTTGGTTGGTGCTGCCAAAACTGGATCTGGCAAAACTTTAGCGTTTTTGATTCCTGCTGTTGAATTGATTTACAAATTGAAGTTTATGCCTCGTAATGGTATGTAATCTGGCTATAATTTGCACCAGAATGACATTATGAAAAATTTTTTGTTTTATGAATAACTTATAGATCTAGTACAATATAAAATGAAATATATTTATGGAAATATATGTAGTCATCATTTTTTATGACTTTTTATATATTGTAATATTACTTTTTTAGTTTTGAATAATATAAAAATAAATGTTTAAAAAATTAATAATATAGTAAAACTTTAATGTTCTAATTATATAAAATCAATAGGAATGAGATATAATAAATAGATATTTGCAGGTACTGGATGTATTATTATGTCTCCTACAAGAGAATTAGCTATGCAAACTTTTGGAGTCTTGAAAGAATTGATGAGATATCATTATCACACATATGGTTTACTAATGGGCGGTGCTAGTAGACAAACTGAAGCACAAAAACTTGAAAAAGGAATCAATATTATTGTGGCAACACCGGGACGATTATTAGATCATTTGCAAAACACACCTGATTTCTTATACAAAAATCTCCAGTGTTTAATTATCGATGAGGCCGATCGTATTTTAGACATCGGTTATGAAGAAGAGTTGAAGCAAATTATTAACATTCTTCCCAGTTAGTAATATTTTGCATATATAATTTGACTTTAATATTAAAGTCAAATTAGCTATGTATTTTTTTTCCTATTACTTTATGAATTATTGTTGCAGAGCGCCGACAGACTATGCTTTTTAGTGCGACACAAACACAAAAAGTAGCAATGATAACAACGTTGGCTCTCAAAAAAGAACCTATATACGTGGGGGTCGACGATGACAAGGAAATGGCGACTGTGGAGGGTTTGCAACAAGGATACGTAACATGTCCGAGCGAGAAAAGATTTTTACTTCTGTTCACTTTCTTAAAGAAGAACAAACAAAAGAAAATAATGGTTTTCTTTAGTTCCTGCATGTCCGTTAAATATCATCATGAACTGTTGAATTATATCGACTTGCCAGTAATGAGTATTCATGTAAGTTATAAGATCTTTTTCTGCACTGTTTTCTATTGATAACAAGATTCTTTTCTGATTTAATATTCGCACTCTCATTGACAGGGTAAACAGAAACAAACGAAAAGAACCACAACCTTTTATCAATTTTGCAACGCTTCCACTGGGATTTTACTTTGCACTGATGTGGCCGCAAGAGGTCTAGATATACCGGACGTTGATTGGATCGTGCAATTTGATCCACCAGACGATCCTAAGGTAAGGATTGGTATAATATTTTGCTTTGCGGATTATCATTAAGATAATTTCCAATAAACTTAGATTAGCAGTTAAACGGATTTGTAATATGTTGTGCGATTTTTAGGAATATATCCATCGTGTAGGTCGAACTGCTCGTGGAGAAGGCAGCAGTGGTCACGCTTTGCTGATATTGCGACCAGAGGAACTTGGTTTTCTTCGATATCTTAAGATAGCCCGTGTACCCGTGAACGAATATGAATTCTCTTGGAATAAAATTGCCGATATACAATTGCAAGTAAGCAATATATTTATTATAATTTTTTTCTAGTTTGTTTTTAAAATTATTTTCTATGTCTTAGATCTTAGTTTAAGACCTTTGGACAGAATTTAAAAAATTTGAAAATCAGTAAAATTTATATCATGTTCTGTCGAGAAACTATCAATTCCATCAATTTAACAAACATATCTGTTCTAGAGATGATATAAAATATTATTTTCTTTTTTTTAGCTTGAGAAGTTGATTTCGAAAAATTATTTCTTACATCAGTCAGCAAAAGAGGCATTTAAGAATTATGTTAGAGCATATGATTCTCATCATTTGAAACATGTTTTCGATATAGAGACCTTGGATTTGGCAAAAGTCGCCAAATCATTCGGATTTGCTGTACCACCAGCGGTAGATTTGAGTAAGTCCTTTTAAAAAGTTGTTAACATTAAGCGCAAGTATTTTCATAAATTTAATATAAATAATTTCTCAAAATAATTTCTTGGAAATTATTAATAAAAACGAAACAATTTAATTTTTTAAATATTTTTGTTTTTAATATATTTGATCAATTTAATATTTCTTTAACATATTCTGATTATCTTTTTATAAGCATTAATTTATCAAACCTGTTAAACAAAATTAAATTATATATAATTTATATAGAAATTTATATAGAAATTTGAAAACAATATAAATATTATTATTCAAACAGTCTACATCGTGTCAAACATCATTTTTTTAATTTAATTTTTTTATTGCACATTATAGAAGTAGGAATCAGTAAGGCTTCACGACCACGAAAAAGACTCGGTGGAGGTGGTTATGGACACTTCAAAAACATAAACGATCCAAGTTCAGCAAAACAAGTGAAGCGTACCAAGACTTTCCGCCAAGTAGGCAAACGTAGACAAGATAACCGACAATTCAGCAGATAATGGTCATATACTTTTGGTTCATATACTTTTTACACGCATAAATGATGAATAGCGTTTAATTATAACGCATAGTTAATTATTATTATCTTATAGATATTATTGTACAGTTTATATGTTTAACATAATAAGTAAAAGTATCTGTTTAAATGTATAAGCCTTATTATTATAGCTACATATTGGATTGTGTGTTACATAAGTTTGTTCGATTTTATTAGTTTAAAATATTGTATATACAATATTTTTGTTAAAAATGAACGGAATTTAAAGTAAAAACGAAGGTTTTAAAGAGACTTGAAATCTATTTAAGTTACTATATTTTTTGAATATGTAAGTTTGTTTTTACACAGAGAAATAAGCTGAAAAAAAAATGAAAAATTTTCTTCTTACTTTGTGAGAACTTTGTAGGGACTGCCTATCATGTATCCAAAAAATTGCCCAAAAAATTTGCTCTATCGAATAATTATAATTGTCAATTTTTTTAGAAAATAGAAAATATAAAATAATTTTATTTTGTCCTACAAAACCGAACGAATTTATGCAACAACCCAATAAATTGAGAACAACAAAATATATTTTACCTTTAAAATTTTGTTTGTAGAATACTGAAAAATTACATTTTGATAAAGCGATTCTAGTATTGCAGTTATTGACATTACTAACAAATCTTAGCGAATTTTTAATATATTTATATATGTAAATGTTCCTTTAACTTCTGTATGGAATATAGGGCCTCTAGAGAGGCTTCAACGAGGTAACAAACGATACTGGTAATAAAAAAAAAATTGCATATATTGGGCGTAGATGGGATTGAATCCAAATCTACAATCGCACCGAGCGGCAAACTACTTAATTACGCCTTCAACAAATTTAATGTCTGTATAATTCGTCTAATGAAATATGTAAAAAATACATACTATTTACATTGAGCAAACATTCAACTGTTATCTGATTTCTACATATTTTTATATAAAATAAAGAATTATAAATAAAAAATTGATATGTTTGAGATTTTGATTTATATCATCTCTTATCTAATTGTTCTTTTGATAATTTGCTGTTTCTAGGAACTAAAATTTCAGCTATTTATATTTGCAATAGATTTAACTAATTTAAAATTCTATAAATTTTTTGTCTCTCAAAAGCGAGTATTTTTAATATCTTTTCTCTCCATTTAATCACAAAACATTTTATTGACTTTTGAAAGTTTGAATTTTGCGCTTCATAAAATATCGACATATTACAACAAATAACTATGGTGAAATCAAATCATGCAAATAAAAATTTCAGTTGGTAATTCCAGTCGATGCCATCTATGGTTTAATTGTACGGTTTCGCGCCTTTCGGACGAGTACTGACTGTTGCTCGCAGATTGCTGTTGTGATTTCAATAGTTTAATAATCTATTCATGTATCGAAATAGACCTGTGAAGGGATTCATATCCCCTTTGATCGTTCAACAACAAACGAACACCGAGGAATGTAGTGAAAATGAGATATCCGCGTGTCAGGAAAAAGCGCCAAGCGATTTAGTGAAAAAGCCTGTCCGGAGCAACTCTCAAGTGTTGCATTTGTTCAAAAATGTAACTCAAAAAGATGAGATTGGATGCGATAATATCGAGAACGTGGAAAATAATTCATCGAGGAAACGAAATGCTAATTCTCCAATATGCGAAAAGAAAATGTCGATCACTGATTCCCCCCAAACGGTAACAAAAATGTAAGTGTATACTCTAAATGAACGTTAAAAGATGTACATCTCGATTTTACTTGTTGTAAATAAATATCTATATTTCTTATAGTGTTTTTAACGTGGTGTACAGCAAGGTAACTTCGAAAAAACACAAAACATGGGATGATGATGGTTTACTAGAAGTAACTGGAAAAAATGCAATTCTTAAGGTAATTCAAGCCATCTATAAATCTTCAATCATTAAATAATTGCATTAATAATTGCATTAAATGATTATAAGGATTGTTTATTAAATGCTTCTGATACATATTATAGAATTCAGATGGTATTATTATAGGAAGAACTACAATTAGTCCAAATAATATGGCAGAAGGCTGTAAATTAATTATAGGAAGCAAACAAGTAGAGGTAAGTTGTATTAATTTTTATTTATGCAATATTTATAGAAAAACTAACAAAATTTTAGATTATAGATAAAGTGTCGATAGAGCAATCTATATCACAGAAGAGTCCTGAAATAGAGGAACCATTACAAAAAAAACTTAAAACATCCACTATATGTGCATTTCAGTCACCAAAGAAAAATAAAAATGCTACAGCTTGTGAGGAAAAAGCATCAACTGAAAATTCACCCGAGGCAAAAACAAAAATGTAACTATTTTTAAGTAAATTTTAAATTATTAATTTTTATCTCTATAAATAAATATCAATACAGTAGATTCAATGTGATGGTCAGTAAAGTAACTTCGAAGAAACATAAAACATGGGACAGCGATGGTTTGTTAGAAATTGTCGGGAAAAATGCTATTCTTAAGGTAATTATGCATCAACTGAAACTTTTATAATTTGAAGATTAATGTATAAAGCTTCTGATATAATAGGATTTGGATGATAATGTTATTGGAAGAACTACAATTAATCCAAGTAATGCAGTAGAAGGAACCAGATTAATTATAGGGAACAAACAAGTAGAGGTAAAGTTTGCATTAATCTTTATTTATGCATTATTATTGGCAGAAAAATTAATAAAGTTGATTTTAGATTATAGAGCAACTGTCACAAAAACTATCTTCTCCAGAGAAGAATCTTAAGAAAATAGTAGAGGAATTATCAAAGAATAAGTTTAAAGCGTCTTCCGCACATACATTTATGCCCTTGTTTTCATCCACAAAAGGTACAAATTTATAATATATCAATTATTAATTACATTATAATCATTGATTTAAATAAATAAATAAATATATTACAAAGGATTAGCATTAAATAGTGAGCCTTTAGTGATGCCTTATTTGAATTCTACTGAATCGATGAATCAAGAAGAACAGGAAATCTTGGTTGATTCCTGTTTAGTAGCAAAGCTTAGAGAGCATCAACGCCATGGAATTGTGTTTCTTTATGAATGTTTAATGGGACTAAAGGTACCAAATTATTTTGGTGCAATCTTGGCTGATGAAATGGGTCTTGGTAAAACCTTACAATGTATCACATTAATTTGGACAATGTTGAAGAAGGGCCCATATGGCAAACCGATTATAAAACGTGTATTAATAGTAACACCTAGTAGCTTGTGTAACAATTGGGAAAAGGAATTTGTAAAATGGTTAGGCTGTCACAGGATACTTCCATATGTTATAAGTGGAAAAAATAAGCCTAAAGATTTTATAAAATATCCAAGAAATTCGGTCATGATTATTAGTTATGAAATGTTCATTAAATGTACAGAAATTAATGAAATAGCCTTCGATTTGATTGTGTGTGATGAAGGCCACAGATTAAAAAATAGCAATATTAAAGCAGCAAAAGTAATTATCTATTTAATTTATAATCATTATTAATAATATTATTATTTATTATTAATGCCAATATAAATATTTGTTATTTTACTTATCTTGCAGATGTTAAACGAGATAAATTGTAAGAAACGAATTGTTCTAACGGGTACGCCCATACAAAATGATTTGAAAGAATTTTATGCACTGATCGATTTTGTTAATCCTGGCATTCTTGGCACATCTAATGAATACAAGAGTTATTACGAGGAACCTATTGTCGCAGCGCAGTGTTCTTCTGCCGATGATGATATTCTTAGTCTGGGAAATGAAAGATCCGCAGAATTATATAAACGCACCAAATCTTTCATTTTAAGACGTTCGCAAAAAGCGATAAACAAATATCTACCATCTAAAAATGAAGTAGTCTTATTTTGCTCTTTAACTAAGAAACAAAAAGATTTATATTCTCTTATTATTGATGCTTGGTTCAACAAAATTTGTCTAGAAGACAAAAGTAACATACATTTATCTATCATTACTGCTCTTAAAAAAATTTGCAATCATCCAAATCTGTTCCTAAATGAAGAAGAGAAAGCATTATATGACATTTTGTCAAAAGTATCATATATATCGCAAATAAAACGGGATGAAAATTTTACAGAGTATTGTGGAAAAATCACAATTGTACAGACATTAATGAGAAATTTGAAAAAGACTGACGAGAAGTTGGTGTTAGTTTCCTATTACACACAGACTCTTGATCTTCTTGAAACTATATGCAACATGGAAAGATTAAAATTCTTAAGATTAGATGGTGCTACTTCAAGTACTATACGATTGAAAATTACCGAGCAATTTAATACGCAAACCGATAATAGCAGTAAGTTCTATAAAAATGAAGAGATATAATTGTCTTGTGCTTATAGTACATTTTATGAATTAAAATGGATGTATTACAGAAAAATAATTCTTACAGAAGTTCTATTGCTAAGTGCAAAGGCAGGTGGTGTTGGCTTGAATTTACCTGGAGCATCTAGACTTGTTTTATTTGATTCTGATTGGAATCCTGCATCTGATATGCAAGCAATGGCAAGGATTTGGAGAGATGGACAAAAGAGGAATGTCTACATTTATAGGTGTATACAAGTTTAATATTATTACATGATAATTTAATAGAATATATAATTTTGTATAAACCAATTTGTAGATTATTAACCACAGGTACGATAGAAGAAAAAATATATCAAAGACAAATTAGCAAAGCCAACCTGAGTGAGACTGTAGTGGATCTGAATTACCTTGGATCTCTAAAATTATCTACTGCAGAGCTAAAGGTATTTTTTATAAAGATTTCGATAATTACGAAAAAATATTACAAAAATCATTACTTAAAATATTTCTCATTTTTAGGATTTATTTACGTTGGCAAGTGATACAATTTCGTTAACACATGATTTAATGAATTGTTCTTGTTCTGGTAAGAATGAACATATACTTTCCGAAGAATTAAAAGAAAAAAATAATGAGACACGAGACTGTCAATTTATACTGTATGAGAAAACATCTCAGCAAAATTTAACTATAAATCAGCTTCGAGATTGGCAGCATTACAAACAGCCAATTCCATCCGACGTTATGCAGGTAATAAACTGTTTAGTTTGATGACGATTAAAAATTGAGAGTCAATAATTTAATATTCGTAAATATATTTTCTTTACAGGATATTATGTTAACAGAAGTAAGTGATAATATAACATTTATATTTAAAAATTCTTCAATGTAAAACATATTTTTTAAAATATATAAAAAAAATAATAAAAATATTAAAAATTAAAAAATGAATTGTTATAAAAAATTAGTTATTATATAAAACTATATTTTATATAATGTACATTGTGAATATTTGAGATATTAAATTTAATTTTTGTTGTTTATTAAAAAAATATAAAGTATTTTAAAGCTTATTTTTTTGTGACAAAAAATTTAACAGCCTTTGGATTAGCTCAGGAGATTCAAATAGTTTTTTCAACTCTTCCATTTCTTCCTCATTAACTTTTAATAAAATTTCTTTGTTCCATCTACTCACTAATCGCTTAGTCGCCAATATTGACTGAAATTAATCGATTAATTTTGTTACTATTATTTAACATATATATCAATTATAGCACATATATATCAAAAGAAATTAATTTTTGCAGAAAACCTTAAGCAAAAATAATACCTGTGAAGAAAGTGTCGATATTTTGTTCAAATAATTCCATACTTCTTCAAGAGAGTCATGATTGTACACTTTGCTAACCAAACCATGTTGTTTGGCTTCTTGAGCATTCATCTTGTACCCTAAATACAACATGTCTCCAGCCTAAATAAATATTTTTACAATGTAATATCGAAATCTCATATTACAAAAAGCAAAATTTTAGATGCAAATCTTAAAAATAACTTGTACATATTTTATAATGAAACATACTTTGGAATGTCCCAGTAATCTTGGGAATGTATACGAAGAACATCCTTCAGCAACAAGACCCAAAGAGCTGAATGGTGTTTGAAAATATGCCTGTAATTTATATTATATTATAGGTGTGGGAAAAAGTTCGTGACGTTTTTTCCCGTTAGACATTAAAAAAACGCTACTTTTTCCCACACCTAATACATAAACATAGTTATAATTAGACTGCGGATATTTATGCAAAATACTTAACTGAATCATCGGACAGTTTTAGCAGTCGATCGTTGTTCGTTAAAGAGTTATTAATAAGTAAAAAAATTGAGATTGTCATCTGTAAATATGCAATTTATGCAAAATATTCAGTTAAGTGTTTTGCCTAAATATTCGCAGTCTAGTTATAATATCTAAAACATTTTCATATTGAATTATTATTGAATTAGCACCTTATCTGAAGCATAAACTATATCAAAAATTCCTAATATTGTAGTTGCTATTCCTATTGCTGGTCCATTTACAACAGCTATTAAAAGCTTTGGATACATAATTATAGTATCAATTAATTCCCTGTAAAATATATTTGTCAATTTAATTTCTATATTTAGAGAAGCATAAATTTTTCATGTTTCTTTTTTACAATACTTACTTAATTGTATCAACAGAAACCGAAAGAGATTCCATTGAGGCAGTTATGTCATTGCCACTGCTAAAAAAATCTCCATTTGCTGTCAATACAAATATCAATACTTTGTTGTTTTTAGCAGATTCATTTAAAAGCATTTTTAATTCCTTATACATCTATAAAAAACGGATATAGAAAATTCATATGAAATTATTTGTATATTTTATCTTTGAGGACCGGAATTTTCTTAAGTAAGAAGAAGTCTTATAGAAGATTTTTGTTTTTTAAAGGTTTTTGAGTTCGTTAAATTCGATTCTGATCTTAGAATTCAAATTTCAAAAATATAATCTGATCAATGAAAAATATAATCTAATCTTGTGAAACTTGATATTTCTGAGGTTGAATGTTATCTGAAAATATCGAATTTTAAATGAAAAAAAAAAAAAACTATTAGAAGTAAATCGTTATATTATTATTAGCTGAAATTTCATAAAAACTGTGCGAGTATTTTATAAAAGGAGGTGATTCTAAACGGAATTGCCAGTCCACAAAAGGTTAACATTGTCAAATATTCTTTATGTATAATACATACTTGAAGTGAAAGTGCGTTTTTTCTGGCGGGTTTATTAAGCACCACTTTTTGAATTCCATTTTCCAAAGTACTCAGAATAAATGAATTTACATGCGTCATACTGAAAAGTTTTTTAACGCAATTTAGAATTCACACAATTAGTCTACTATAACCTTGATTTTACTTGGCACTTAGTCTGCTGCTCTACCTACAATGACAATAGAAAAAAATATTTAAAAAAGTTAAAATGCCGTTTGATATACTATAAAGTAATATAATTATTAAGATATGCTATAAAGTAAAAATACAAATTGGCGATAGTTTTTCAAAAAATTGTCTATTGAACTTAAAAGATAAACTTCTTATTTCTTTATTAATTTTGATCTCTGTTTCAGGATTAACTTGGCCAATAAGTGTTCAAAAGCTATTTATTTCGTTTTAATATTAATGTAATATGCTCCAAAACACTTGGATAACTCTATGTATATTACAATCAAACCTCAATCTTTTTTGCTGCTAAAGATCATACAGTCATATTGCAAATCATCTGTTTGTTCTTTTATCTCGAAGGTCGTTCGGCAACTCGCATTTTTCTGCTACATGTTATCTCATCTGCGTTCGGTATTAACATTTCTAGAGCCAATTGAGCTGCTCGATCCACTCGGATTCAAAGACTGAGTTCGCAAAGCTAACGCAGATTTTCGCGCCTAAATTAAATTCATAATCTATATATTTATGATATGTAATCAATTGATTCGGTAACACATACATTCATCTCTTTTAATACTTCGATCTATTTTATAAATAGTGTATTTGAACTATTATAATGTCTGAGTCTACAAACGCTCAAACAAATGCTATCAAATAAAAATTAATGGAGTACATTATGTACAATATTTACGAGGAAAGTAAGTTTTTAATTCTTTTCCTCTTTTCTTTTCCTGAATTTGAGGTTACGTATTTGAAAACAAAGAATTTGCTAGTTAATTTTTAGAAAAAGCTTATGCTTCACAAATAGAATGAAATAAAATCAAATTGTATTAATATATTAAAGACTCTAACGAATATAAATCAAGTGATATAACTTATAAATTTAAAATTGCTGAAATTTATTTTGAAATGTAGTATTTTCTTTTAAAAAAGCACCTAGCGTATGAGTCTACTACATGTGTAAGATATATTTTTAATATTTAATATATAAGACTATTATTAGTTTTTAGTAAAGCGAAAGAAATTTTCAATTAATA
>Ga0157363_1002329_pt1 | contig 16692 bp, 6 predicted proteins | sample AttsexASBM1_FD_111477 | JGI IMG/M metagenome (GOLD analysis project Ga0157363, IMG submission 111477) | Fungus gardens microbial communities from leaf cutter ant in Ribeirão Preto, State of São Paulo, Brazil - Atta sexdens ASBM1 | ecosystem: Host-associated > Fungi > Mycelium > Unclassified ... | reverse complement strand
TCTCTCTCTCTCTCTCTCTCTCTCTCTCTCTCTCTATAAAAAAAGGAGAGATATGGTCGCATATACGTATGTTATCGCGAAATATGAGCTTAATCTTGAAGTAAAAATTTATTTTAGGAATGTAATAATAAGATTCTCATAAAATATTTCCTTTATTTAAGGAGTTCCAATATTATTCTTCTTCTTCTTTCTATTTCGATTCATCGCTCAGAAAGTAATGTTGTTAGTTGTTAGACTAGATTGAGAGAAACTCAATCAAAACTTAATGATTATCATTTTACAGAAATAAAGACAAAAATATAGTAAATAAATTTAAGAAAAGACGCGATAAATTTTGGGAACTAAATAAGTGGATTATGTGAATCGAATCAAGAGAGCGCGAGAGAAAGTTATAATCTCGATATCGAAAAACAAGTTGAATTGATGTGACATTAATATCATGCGAGATGTACTAAATATAACGTCATCCCAATACGTACTTTTGATTTCTATGCATAAATGAAACTTAGTTGATTTAAACATTAAGTTATATTAATTTCAGAGTATCTGATTTAATCTCTCTGTTTAATTAATAATTGATACGCGTATTATACTTAATATATTATTGTTGATAATAAGATATAATAATCTTTATTTCTAAAATAATATTAACTCGAGCACTTTATAAAAATTAGAAATAATAAAAAATTTTTCTAAATGTTAAAAAATATTAAGATCAGAATTTGTGACAATTGTTCAATATCATTGCGTCATATGTGTGTGTGTGTGTGTGTGTGTGTGTGTGTGTGTGTGTGTGTGTGTTTTGACAAAATAATACAGATTTAACGAAAAGTTTATTCTAATATCCATTTGTCCATTTATTGTAAATTATATTGTAATAATTTCAAAACTGCATTTACCAGTTTAACAACATAAAAATCTCTCAAAACTGCAAAAGAAAGGAAAAATAAATGTTATATTATTTAAAAAAGAATAGGACACATTTAAAAAGGTAGAAATTCTATTTTCTAAAGAAACATGATATTTCCATTCTTATATTACCACGTACGTGCGCGCGCATTGATTGTTCTCCATTTGATATTATAAAAGATTCTTAAGTATATTTATTTTGCAAATTCATATCCTTTATACAAATACACATTCTCTTAATGACAAAAAATTAAATCAACTAAAATCATTTATCACACAAAGATAAAACATTATATTTTAAATATTGAATGTTGTGTATATTTCTAACGTCATAATTAATTAAATATAAATTCCGACATGAATTTTACATATACAATTAAATATGTTTATAATTAAATATTAGTACTTTATATTTCTGATGACATATTGATTTTATTTTATATTGATTTTATTGTAATTTGACCCAATTTGTGATTTTCATACTTTCTATTTCCATTAAATTTTTTTTTTCTTTTTTTTTCATTTAATAATACATTTCGATACGAGAATCTCGGAATATCGTCTCAGAACTTCTCGTGTCATTAAAAGTAACATTTCCGAAATTATCATATGTTATTTGTTTTTCTCGTCTCGAAAAAATTTTATAAAACGAAAATATTGTTTTATAAAATTTTTCAATATTAATGCAAACACAATTCATTTTGCGAAATGTAATCTTGTTTGAAAGAGAATTTTGCCTTAAAATTTAAAGTAAATTTTAATCAGTAATGAATAAAATATTTGTAAGATTTAAATATTTTGAAAAGTTATATTTATAAATGATCTGTACTGTAATTATCAGTAAAATTTTGAAATGTACTCAAAACTTCATTTTTTTCTCAACTTTTGACTTTTTATTGTATACTGTTTTGTATTTGATATTTAATTTCAATTTTTGCATCGAACTTAACATTTCTTTAAGCTTCTAACGTAAGCTTTAAGTAAACATATTTTTATAATTTGATAAATATAATAATTTTAATAATATTTTCTAATTATTTTATTTGTGTATATTGACAATCGTGAACTAACATGTTGATTTTGCTGATTGTTATGGCTGCTCAGAAATTAGTTCGAGACTAACGATTCTTGGCCGACACGTTGCAAGTTCCGGGCGATATACCAACTCCCATCGAACCGAAATTAATTGCGCGAGCAGGCAATCCGATATTCCAGCAAATATAATCGATCTGTGAGGCCGCAGTTCTGACTTACAGTTTATCGCACCGCAATATCTGGGAGTTGGCATGCGGCGCAGCCAGCTATTCTGTTTAATCGCTGGCAATTCCTCGTCTCTTATGCAATTACTGTATATACTATACGAACCGCACACGCGAATACTGTTTAATTAAATACTTTAGGTTTAATAAAAGGATTACCACACGATGAATGAAAGAGCGTCGGCTTGTTTGCGTGCGTAATCGCATTTGCAACAGAAAACGCACAATAAACCGTATCATCAGTCCGATCTTATCGTATGCCTATTTATTATGTTTATCGCTTAATTATCTGTCGTACGTTCATCAATGACGTCGTTATTGCTACCGGTTTCCTCTGAGCGATCAAATTTTGCAAACTACATTGCATGATTATCTGTAATATGCTATGCCACAAAATATAATTTCTGTTTAGAGCGAAATGATAATAATATAATGTAATAATCGATGTGAAAATTATTTATTTTACAATAAATATTATAATAAGATATAATTTATAAAAATTGTCAAGAAATAATGATAAAAAATATGGCATTAAAAGTCTGGATAGCATATATGTTCTGAGATGTTAAACATTTTAGGCTCCATAATTATTAAAAAATAGTTGATTAATTAAACCTGTATTTTAATCTTAGTATATTGCCGATTACATCATACTTTTGATCATCACAAATAATGACTGCTCATGATGACTGCAGACGCATAAGAGCCAGCTGCGAAGACAATAACGAACAGCGATTAATCTCCAGAGAATCTCATTAATCCCTCGTCACAAGGTTATTTTTGTTCGTGAAAAAGTTGAGCAGAAAAATAATCTCCACGCAAAGCGGCAAAATATTTTTAATACATTTCTCAATCACTCTTTTACTTTATTCGTAAATTTAACCATTTAAAAGACCGCATTAAAATAACATCAATTATAAAAAAGTAAAATAAAAAATAATGAAATTATTTTGGTAATTATTTATTTTTTTAAAAGATTAAACATTTGATATAATGTATTCCATATATGCAAGTAATTGAAAAATAATAATGCAGGCTTGAAACATTTGATGAGAATGCATTAATAGGATTCAGTTATATTCTTTTCAATTCTCTGCCACTCTACAGTGTGAAATGCAATTTTCAATGGAAAAAAGAAAAGTAGGCGAAAGATGTCGGTCTCAATGCAACTTCTTTCTCAAACTTCTTCGAAATTGCTCGCTTCTGAGATTTACGAAGTTTAGTCAAATTGACTAAGTAATCGAAGTTAAGCATATGGTTCTCATGTGATATTCTTGTGAGTAGCGAAAACTGATTAAAATGTAACTGTGACATTTGTCATAATGCAAAAGCATATTTCGAAATACATTTATAAAATTTTACTTACAATCAGAAGTAACATTAAATTTGATTGATAAAGTATGTTCTATTTCCTATTTTGACAGAATGATAAAAAAATAACACAAATTTGTAATTTTGACAGCTTTATAATAACGATCACTTTCACTATAAAAATTTTAATTTATAACGAAAAATTAAGTCCAAGTATTTTATATTTTTGATACTTATAAATATAGTAAAAAATATATAAATTTATTTGATTTATTTTACTACGAAAAATGTTTTGACATACTAAATATCTCATTGTTTATTAAATGAGCTGACAACGTATAGATGAATTGATATCAAGAGAAATCAATTCACCTTGAGAGATTATCATCATAGAGTCTACTGTGCCATATATCAGATGGACGATGCGTACCATTGTCTTCTCGTAGACAATCCTCGCACCTCCTTTACACTGAGGCGGCAGGTTGGTTTAATGACCGAGAAATTATTTCCTTGCTAATTAACGGAGCTGTGAGACTCTCCCATCTCTGTGTTTCTTCTCTCTCTCTCTCTCTCTCTCTCTCTCTCTTATACCTACTATCTTACTCCTCAATAGATAATAGAGGTAATAACTATGATTAAGGCGTGGTAATGCAATAATTTTCGGCTCGCCAACTTTTAGATATAATGTCGTTGTCAAGAAATAAAATCAGTGATGTAAAAGATGAAATTGGATTGTGTATTAAATCACGATATCATAACGCGCAATGCATCTGATTTCTCTTTTCTTCTACTGCCAATTTTAGAAGGTACATTATATAATCTATCTATTAATGTAACTATAAAATTTTTGAACAATATATTCTGTTCAAGTTATATATATTTAAACACTATTGTAAGTAATCTCTTATTATTAAGAGTGTAGAAATTATCTTTCTCAGAAAAATTTTAGTTTTCGAATATAAAATATATTTATGAAATGTATTTATTTTTACTTTTATTTCTTAAACTGATTTTCAATTCACTATTATTGATTGACTTCCGAATTTTTCTTCTATAACATGTTAGATGACAAGAATGACAGACAGAAGAAAAGTTAAATTGAGTATATAGAGATGATAACCATTGGGAAAATATCGAGGCACTGTCTTGGAAAATATCAACTGTGATGGAAGCAACTTCGCAACAGCGAATATTGGGAGTGTTGCGAGTATAGTTGTTGACAGATTGTAATTCCGGTGTTTGCGGGAATTACTAAGCAAATGCTATTCCCAGAGTGACTCATTAGCAGGCATTAACATTGTGTTCGTTTAGGAGGTGTTGGAGACAAACAAAATCTCGAATATCGAGTTCTCCATTAATGCATTCGTTAGTACACGGTCGTTTAATCATCGTTCGAAACATTTTCTTCTTAGAGACAATTTTCGAGAGTACATTTGTGAATTTTATTTAAATTTTATTTATATCAATTATTGTTACAATTTATTATTTCATAGCACGCTGTACAAAACAGTAGTTACGAATATGTTTTAATTATAAATGGAAAAATATTGTTTATCTGACAAAAGTATGCAAGTGACAATACAGTTCGTAACCATGGTCGATAAATTACTGAATATTCTATTGAAATAAAAACATAATTTACATTTAGTTTGATTAACTGCAGAATCTGTCGAAGCACATGAACTTTGATTTTTTTATTAATTGCGAAAGTAAGACATGTTATATGTTGATTTTCAGCGATAGAAACATAAAAAATATTTTTAAAAACATACACGCAGTGACACCATAAAAATGTTTTCGACAACATAAAAATTATTTTAATTTAATTTGTAATCATGAAATTTATGAAAATTAAAAAGAAGGTACACAGATATTATCCAATATTATTTCACTTATTTAAATTTTAAATTTTCTTTGTTAAAATACAAATAAAATTTTACTATAGAATGTATGTCCGCGTATAAGATTTCTGATTATATCTCATATGATGGATTAGGTAAAACAAGTCAAAAGTATCTATACATATGAGTACAGATTGTATTTATCAACATCAAGTGATAAATACAACTGTTCTTTTCTTGAGTGACAATTTCCTTTATGATTTTATGATTTTGCACCTTTATGATTTTGCATCTATTAGATATGCAGCAGCGTACAACTTAGTGTCGCAGAAAGCCGACTGAGTAACTTAAGGGTCGTTTCTCAAAGCCTCTCGGTGTCCCAAGGGACATATGAAATCTTAATATCCTCTATTACCCTGTTTCTAATTAACGGTCCTCGCGAGCTCTTGGATAACGTATTTCTCATTTCAGCGGATGAAGATATGGTTACTGTATAATGAGACTCTAGACCCAAGTACTTGAACTCCTATGAAGATAACCGTGGATGATATTTTGATGTCTAATGATCTAAGATAACATATGCAAGTTGTTACACATTCAACGTGCGTAACGCTAACTTCGACTACTTTCATTAGCGAAAGGTTTAAAGGCCCTCGTTATCATATATTACTTACATTACATATGCGGGACATTTATTTGATAAAGTGAATCTTGTTACATATTTTTAACTAACTATTGATATAGGAACTAAATATTGATATAGGATACGCAATTTTTCATTATTTTAAGAAAATATTTTAGATCATGTGAAGAGAATCACATATATATTGATTAATTTGATATCTTTCTGATTATAAAATTGTAAAAATTTAATCTTTATCTCTCTCTATACATTTTATAGTAAAAAAATAAATATTAATAACATTAAAAGTCTAACATGATAATAAAGTGATAAAAATTTTTATATCTTACAAATTATTGTTTATTATCTCTGCTCTTTAATGTATTTGTTAGATGTTAATATAATCGTACCCAATGAGAAAATTATAATATTGCATTTGCCTTAACACAGAATTGAGTTCCGAAGATGCATAATATATAAAATTAATTGCTTCCCGATGCATAGACAGACAGAGAGAGAGAGAGAGAGAGAGAGAGAGAGAGAGAGAGAGGACTGAATATCAATGATTTTCCTACGATTATTGCTACCGTGGAAACTATAGCAGATGCAGCTGCGCAATGCATCTGTGCGAGATACGGGATTTCATAGGGTTACATCGCCTGCTGCTTACTCCGCAAGATATTCCGCGTGAATTCTTGAGAATTGCAAATATCTCACCATCGCATCGCTACCATCTCGTTCTTTTTACCCCTTCGAAAACGAAGTAACTTTTCGCCGAATGTGAATATGGAAATTTTATATGCGCCAGCTGCATCATTCTACGGACTGACGAGTAAGAAATATAAGCCATGTCCTTCTTATAATTCTTTTCTCGATTGTTATATCTCGCGATCGATCGCAGTATACTACGAAATGATTATTTCATTAACCCACTACAGGTTCGTGGATGAATTAATCTTCTTGATCGCCAATAAATTTAAAAAGATTATTAGAAAATAAAAAATCCAAAGCTGAAGAATTGAACTACATTTTATTATTTACTTTGTATGGTAATATTAATTTGCTTACCATAAAAATGTATAACATTTTATAATTTATATACAATATATTTATATACAATATATTTAATTGTTCTTCTGAAAAAAAGATAAATATTTTCATTTTATATATATATATATATACAATAATAATAGTATACATACACGAATTACTATTATAGCTTTACGCTTTGTCTGCTGTAATTGTACTAATAATTAAAGATAATTGAAGAAACGTGATGAATTTATTATTACTACATGTCGCAGTGGGAATCAACCGCATTTATATCGGAGCATCTTTAAGGATGTGAAGATTTCGTGCGCAGATGGGAGGAGTTTCCATAAGGCGATTTACGAGCGTCGCAGATTTACCGCACGAAATTACGCCCCGCGTTCTCCATGGTTTACGTTGACTTACGACGTCTGCGGAATATTATTTTTCTCCGCTTATGTTATCTCCCTCACCATTGTTTCAGACATACGTATACAAAAAGTCACACAAAAGTATATTAAAGCCTTATTAAATAAATATTTTCGATGTTAATTATACAAAAAGATTGAATCTGATTTATAAATAATTTTTTAAACTTGGTGCATAAGAATTTTAAGATTTTTGGCACGTTTTCTTTCTCTCTTTTTTTTTCTCTTTTTTTCTTTCTCTCTTTTTCTTTCTCTCTCTATCTTTCTCTTTCACACACATATCAATGTGAAACCTTTTTTAAATATTTTTAATTTTATCCTTTTAAATATTATCTATGAGTAAGAATTAATTTAAAATTATTAATTTAAAAATATTAAAAATTCTATTCTTAATTATTTGTACTGAAACATTCGCAAATTATAATTATAAATTTTTATTCTATTAATTAATTTGTTTCAATATTGCATTAAATATTTTAAGTTTTTACATAATATAATGTAATTGTAGCATAAGACAAATACAGAGAGAGAAAAAGAAAAAGGGGAGAGAGAGAGAGAGAGAGAGAGAAAGAGGGAGAGGAAAAAGAAAGAGGAAGAGATTTATTTCAATTACGAGAATTATTAAAATCAAATGTTTATTGATTGCGTTTAGTAAACCTTAACTATTTTTAGAAAAAAAATTTGCAAATCATTAAACTTTGTTTATTTATCATCCATCAAGTTGCATATCAGTGACTTGCTTAATGAAATCGATTATAACATTTATCATCATAATTTTAATACAATATAATTCTCAAAAGTATTCTGTTTAAATAATGTCTATAAAATAATATGCCAATTTATTTGAACATTATTTTACATTACAAAATATAAAAAAAAATTTTTATAATAAATTTTATAATAAATGCTGTACTTTCTTTTCATTTAACGATAAAAATAACATATAAAAAAGTTATATTTATTCATAACAAAATAGTTACAGGATACCTCAAAATATTACAACTTTTAATAAGCCACAAATTATCCTTTAGTATTGGTAATTTAGAGTAAACTTTCATCTCTTTTTAACAATAAATTTTAATCCAACTATATTTTATAATTGCTATCGTCATATCCAATAAAAATTATTGGTATAAAAGTATTGTAAAACAAAACTTGTTTTTTTCATGCGATGTTATTACGAGTTATGGAGTACTCGATGTACACGCATACATAAATTTCACTTTTCATCGGACGCACGAGAGTGTAACGGCGTCGTTTTCCGGATTATAAATAGCGGCATCTACCGACGGCTGGATACTGCGAACTGGAAAAACTGCAAACGGGAAACGTGGACTTTTGTCGAACGAGTAATAATAATGCGCCTAATGGAAACTTTACATACTAGTGTTAAAAAAATGCTACTGACCAACGATATCGAGGCTTTTTTGTCTACCTTTTTCAATGGCGTATCTCGCAACGATGCACTTTGTAATGAATGCGGTTGTACTATGCAACGTCGAAAGGAAATCCGATAGAGTTTGATGATAGCGCGCTTCCATAGAAAATATAAAAGCTGACAGTATATTATACATATATATATGTATAGATATTTATAACAATGTATTTTACTAAAAAATATAAGTCAACTTAAATGTCACAAATCTAATTAATTCGTAAAACTCATGTTACAAGTGAAGATTTTTTTTTAGACTTTTATTGATTGTTAAGTCATACTATATTGTTAAGTTTTTAATGTATCTAAAAATGTATTAAAGTTAAAATGTTCTTTGAGTAGATAAAAAATATTTATGTTTATATACACATATATATTATACATTATGTACATGCACAAGTTGATAATTTATCTAATCTTTATAATTCCGGTTGCTATCAGGAGTCTATTATGCTAAATGTAAAAAGGAATTTAGATTGTAAAGAAATTAACTTCTGCAAGCGGCACGATGTAGAAACGTGTCTTATCAACAATTATATTTCCACTGCGAGACCAAAAAGTAAACCGAGCACGTGATGCAAATTTCTGCAAAAGGTTAAAAATTCTTTGTCTACCTGTTGTATCTGCGGTGAATTTTAAGCATACTGCATTGTTTTTAATTAAATATTGGTAAATATCTATATACATACATATGAAGTTTTTAACATATTTTTCTTTGTAAAGTTACTTTACATAATATTTATATCTATAATATTATATATATAATAATAATACGCGCGATGATAAGTTTAAAAAGCTATTATTTTATTTTAATAACAAAATACAATTTTAATAAATAATTATCTTTTTATTTCTAATTTTTTAATATCATATACTTATCTTATATACATATACGTATTAAAATTATTTAACTTTTTGCAATCGAACGTATTTTTTACACTATCTTTATGTAACAAAAATAATACAAATTGAATGAAAATAATGATCTACTTAAGCGATCTACTTTAACATATAAATGGCATGCGTGCCATTAAAAAACTGGCATTCCACCGCGAAATAACGGAGGCAAGTGGAACCACATGATACGAATTTCTGCGGTTTCATGCAGCCACAGTGCAGCCCTCGAGCGAGTGAGACGGTAATGTCCACTGTACCGCGCGCGAGGCAAACTGATTCCACATTGGATCCCCCGTTTCATTCGCGAAAACGGTGGTCGTTTGCCATCCGCTCGTTCCTCGCCCCGGTCAACCCGGGCAAATATAAATTTAATGACGGGATGGCGGGGAAGAGAAAATCATGGTGACCAGCGAATGTTGAAAATTGCATCGCTCCGTTAGCTTCGTAAAATTGCAGCGCTGCGTCGTTATACGGAAAAAAATCGTCGAAATCAGCGCGATATGAGCTTGCTGAAAGATTTGGAAAAAAAAATTTTTCACGAAAATTTATGTTGCAAATATAATATTTAATTTCGGATGAAAAGTATATAGTCACATGTATGATTTGTATTTGTTATTTATACACTTTTTAAATAATGATCAAATGATTTTGAATGTTGGAAAAAATATCTTCAATAAAACATTATTTTAATTATTTTAATTATTTTTTAAACAATTAATTTATTTGTCAATTAAAAAATCAGTTTAGCGATGTAATTCTATTCTATTTTTAGATATTTTTATTTAAAGGATTCTAACTGAATTTAATTGAATAGACATGATCAAAAGGAAAAAATAACTATATTGAATTACATGTGCACAACGTAACCGCATGTAGAGGTAATCTTATACAAACGTGCAATGTATGTACGCCATTGTATACACAAATTAATTTTCCGCTTTTATACCCGGATATGTCAGATACAGTGCCAGTGGCTGTATCAATAAAAATACTCATGCTTTCAGTAATTAGCCTGTCACTAGCAGTTGCTGGATAGAATAGACTTGACCCGTTTACTATCTAGTAAAATACTTTCCGCGACATTGTGAAATAACAATCTAGTCGATTTTTCATTGGTCGTACAATCGCTGTCATTGTCATCCATGTAGACATTTTTTTCGTTCTACAACCGATATGTAATTTTTTTTAACAGACAGGCACATATGCATTTTTCATTGACAACTTTTTATATATCTTTCTCACATTGCTCCTTATATTTTATAAGTAAGAGTGATATACGTTTTGTATAGCACAAAACATACTTTATAATATGACATAATCTCAATTTTTTTGTATTGTAGTATTTTTAGCGAAATATTTACACATCAATAAAATGGTATCTATTAATAAAATATAATATTTAATGCAATATTTGAAATAGCAATATGTTTGAAATATTATTGACAGATGAAATTTATAGAGATACAATTTAATGGGTCATTGTATTTTTATTACAAATATAATTTTATTACAAATCTAATTTTAGTGGAAGCTATTATTTTTTGACAGATCTACATGCCATTTATTTTGCATATCAAGGTGTGTTAAAATACAGAAAAATTATAACATTGTTAATTTAAAATGAGTATTTATATTTTATTACTTTACTCTTTTCTTTATTATATATTTATTTTATGATAAAACAGAAATATATGATAAAATAAAAATCCTTAATGTTAATAAGAAAGGAGGATTCATCATATATTTTATCACAATTTTTGTCCCGTCAGCTTGTGGTCCGGGATACGTAAAAACTTTTGTCAGTTTTGCAAAGAATCTTCTCCCGGATTTTCCTTGAGTCTCGGCTGTTCGATCAAGTAAAGGAAAGTTCTTTTGTCCATTAGAACAGAAAACTTTCGGTAGCCTTATGCGAGACTTTCAACGAGACCTATTAGAGATCCGCTAATTCCGCGATTCGAAACTTCATATTCCCTGGCGGACGCAAAGTCCGCCTTGGTCCTTATCCCTAAAGGGATAAAGTTTTCAGAAATCCATTACCTTCTCTTCTTCCACAATCTGATCTGATGCTATTATACATTTGGATATCCTCGCTACTACATCACATTGGTTGTTTTCAATTTTATAATATAAAATTGTATTCTTGTTTCTAGATTTCTGGAACTTATATTTTACTAGAACGAGAAAAAATTTTCCCTCTTAAACTAATAAGCGTAGGGTCATATTAAGTTAGAAGAATTTCAAGTAAATTCAGAAGAAAGTTCTAAAATAAGTGTGACATTTTCAATCATTTTCTGAAAAATAAAAAATTACAATCGGATGTTATTTTCCTCATCTTGAATAGTACTTAAAATAGAATTGGACTGGCTTAACTTTTTATTTTTATAAAAATTATGTCCTAAAATTGCTATTTAAATTGGCGAAAATTAAATGTTAATTGACAAAAATTAAATGATGCGGATTTGGAATATAGAATAAAAAATGCGGAGAATCACAAAAGTGTTCCAGACAATTTAATAATAATGATCCTTAGTTTCGCAATGAAAGACAATTAGAATGTAAAATTAGAATCTGTTAATCTTTTAATATTATATTACCTCTTGTTAAATTTATTTTATATAGCTTTATATAGCTTTTCAATTTAGATAATTTGTGTAAGAATTTAGTCTTTTAATAATTCTATATTCTTTCAGAATTTTATTTGTTTTATGTAGATAAATAGCAACAATTAACAGAAGCGTGTGAAAAAAAGAGTTGGCCGACAGAGTGAAAAAAATAATTTTGCCGCCACAGAAGTGTATATATGTACAGTTATTTGTACGTGTACGTATGAATCGATTAAAAAATAGGAATTGATATGAGTCGTTCATCTTTTATTAGTTTTAATTTTTAGAACTAAATTCGAAAGATAAAAAATAAATAATTTATATCTCTATTAAAATCAACCTTTTATTGTTTATTTTTTATTAGTATTGATTAACTTTAATCTTTTATGTCCATTTCTACTAACGTAGCTTAACATAGCATTAATTTGCTTCTTATCTTTTTCTAGTTCTAAGAATTAGAAGAATTAAAGAGTAAATTAAACAAAGGTGAATTAAAATTATCTACATTGAAATGGAGAAATTAAAGCTAATCTATTTTGATGGAAACAAACATATAATGGAAGATATAATAATGGAAGATAATTTTACTGAAGCCACTGTTATATTCAGAAAGCTGTAATTTTATTATATTTGTAGTATGTCCAAATATATAATTTCATGAATTTTTATTTAGATCGCTTCTAGCTTTAGCCGTCTGCGTACACGCTTGCATGCCTTTGACAGTTAATATTATTTTTTATAAACACTTAAGATTATAACATACACTTTTGCACATACACTTTTATATATACATATATATAAATACGGCATAGATATTTAATGTTGTAAGATGTTGTGATACATGAATTTTAAATTTTTATTCAGATATACAAAATTATAATAAATTATTTAAATCTTTTTTTAGTAAATTGTAGCTTAACACGATTAATATAACGGGATTTGCTCTGTCACCCTGACGCGGAAGAAAATGGATGAACCTAGGGTGCCAACGCAACAAAATGAATTTGTCTCGGTTCCGTGACACCGTTTTCCATGGACGAGCTTTAGTCTAGTTTACACGAACGTAGAACTCGGACATGCAGCCCCGTTAGGATTTCCCATGCGGGGCGTGCATCACGTTACGTACTATGCAGCATGAAATATGCAATGCTATCTGCTGTTACTTCTACCGCGACGCCACAGCCTGTCTGCATCCTATTTTTGAGGCCACAATCACCACTGAGTGACACTTAAAACAAGTTGTGTTGATTTTAAGCTTGTACTTAAATTTACTTTTTTGCAAGAATGTATAATAATGTAATAAATAATGTAATAAATAATTCCATATGATAGAAATGGATTCAAATTACAATACACACCATAGAATCGTATAAAATCGTTGCAAGTATTGCTATCGTAAATATTACAAATATTATAAGTATTTTTAACGAGTAATATATTAGGATACTCATCCAAAAACTTGCTACTCATAATACTAGATCAAGAAAGTTTTTGAAAAGTTAAATTGAAAAATAATTTGTAAGTTTTTATTTAAACAATAATTTTTGAGAAATTAATTATTGATAAAAGAGTCTAGTTACATTAGTTAAAATTTTGATTGAAAATAGATCAGACTTTTCTATATATTTATTACAATTCTAATTGAGACAATCAGAACTCTAATTGATATGATTAGAATTTTATAGTTCCATTTTCAAGAAATTTTTCTTATTAAATATGGCTAATTACATTTCGTTTAGATTTACCTATAAATATTAATATTAAATTATGCGCTGAAAAATAAGTGCTCGCTAATATTAAGGGTAGAGAATTTTTTCTTGGAGTTGAAAGTATGGTAGTCCTGGGACAACATTGTATTTTAAAGAATTTTATGTAAATTTCTCTTATTCATTAATAAAACTACAATAAAATATATAATAAAATATATAATAAGTTTAATTAATTTTATTGAAGTGCATGGTAAAAATCTTTAAAATATTGTATTATATCACAACTATTATATATATATATTTTTAGAGAAAATTTTAAAAGATAATTCTGTCCGTGTATGTGTGACTTATTAACAAGTGACCATCTTGTCTGTAGTTGGCCATATTTACATTCTTATATCTCAAAAATTAGATAAAAATGATTAAAATAAAAATAACTTTTATTTGTCATTTGTAAATAAAAAAAATGAGTAAATTTTTACTTATTTTTTTTAGCTATCTATCTTGTTATAGTACATTGAGTCGTGAATTCTGAAACTATACACACATCCCTATATACACATTTCTCTCTCTCTTTCTCTCTGAATTAAGTATCTCATATTACTTAAGTGAATTTTCACGAGAACATAAAATTATACTTTGCGTGAGAGACATTCATGGACGAAACGTTGAAAATTTTGAGATATTCCATTTCTACCTATCAACTTCTCTATGCTTATACAAACTTACGTGTAGACTAAATTTCATGAAAAACATCCGGACACACATTGCCAATTAAAAAACCAATATCCATCAGTGATCGTCTACCGACTTTTCGTCGTTAACTGTAATGCGTTTTCTGCGCGACGTATAAAAGCTTTTGTGACCACCAGCCAGAATACTCAGTTTATCCACAATTCTATTCTATCACGTCGCCACAAAGATTTCCCGGGGAAATTTGATTGCTTTTCATATATATACATAGTTTCGCACTCATACACATTGACACGCGTATCGTCGTCTCATCGACTCGTTCGCGCAACCCCGTCTCTAGTTGCGCTAGGCAAGCCGAGCGATAAACTAAATCGGTGCGTGCACGTTCATCGACGCGATGCAATTAACAGCGTTCACAGGGTGCTCGACTGATCTAACGAGCTCTACCACCTACGCTTCGCAACACATCGTTGGCGACAGCGTCGGCATTCTTGCACGACGTGCCGATGCATTTCGAATCGACAAATAACTTTTTTTATTGCGATTGGGATTCGACTATGACGCGTTGAAGCCTATAAAAATTTTAACTCATGCATAGAGAAGGTACCATTTATTTCGATATGATATATGATATATGATACGCTTATACATCAATAAAAAAAAAATCTTTTATTTCAATAAACGGATATTTATCGTTTCATTTATCATAATATTTTATTTTAAATGAAAAATTTTACGTCAACTTGTTTACTGCATACAGTGTATTGCTACTGATGTTCCAATGCCATGCGATTGGCATTTTCTAAATCGAATCAATAACTAGAAGAGAAGGTACATATATATATAAGGTAATAGATCAAAGATATTTCTTTTCTTCTCAATGTTTAAAGTCAGTGTTTCTAGTTCTTTTAAGTTTATTTTAAATTCCTAAATGTATGTATAATAAAACATTCTTGATAAAATAGATACATATTATTTTAAATTATAAATAATAAGTAACATACGCTTTTTAAATATATGCTTAATATTGCACAGTAAATTCACTGTTATTCGTAATAAGCAATATTTGAGAAGAAGACAATTTTCATCCTCTAACGCGAACATCTACCGATTGTCTCTCAGTAAGGATGTCTGCAATCTCAAGTAAAGACGAGATGGCTGCTCAAACTGGACCGACCGCACGGAAGTCATTTGCGATTCCCAGACGAGCGAGTCAACTCCCTTCTCGTCTAACTTTCGGCTGAAGTCTAGTCTAGGAGACTGGGTAGCAAAGAGGGAAGAACGCGTTATCGCTATGGATCTATGGTAACTGGTTTCCCTGCTGGCGCACTTAGGGCAACTCGCTGACGCCCACTATCCAGTAGTAGTGGTTATATAGTAGGCGCCAGCAACAGATAAGGGCGCAGTCTATAAATTAATTAGCCTAAGTCTATGGGATGTAAAAGCCGCATGCGCGCTGTAGGAAGCTACCTAAATCTGCATTAAGCTACCCCACCAGAGTACATGGAATTTACAGCAAGGTATGATATTGTCCCTGCACTACTGCAGGTGTAGCAGCTAGAGCGTTAAAAGGACACGCCTTCTATTTAATCTGTTAATATTCCTTCCAAAGAGCGTCTTTGATATTGCGGTTAAGTGACCAATTCAAAATATGCACGTTTTCACTGATGATGGCTGATGTAAAAAAAATAAAGGAAAGTACAATTATAAACTGAATCATTTAAATATTAAGCGTTTACGGAAACTATTATTTTTTTTGTAAAAAAAGTGATTATATAGTTTGAAAAAAAAAATAAATAAAAAAAGAAATAAAGAATAATATATGTTTTTGTTTCATATATTTCAAATTGACAGATAAATGTTTAAACGAAAAATTAAGTATAAAATTAAGTATAAAAAATAATCCTTAAATTATATGTGTGTGTGTGTGTGTGTGTGTGTGTGTGTGTGTGTGTG
>Ga0157363_1002328_pt1 | contig 16692 bp, 21 predicted proteins | sample AttsexASBM1_FD_111477 | JGI IMG/M metagenome (GOLD analysis project Ga0157363, IMG submission 111477) | Fungus gardens microbial communities from leaf cutter ant in Ribeirão Preto, State of São Paulo, Brazil - Atta sexdens ASBM1 | ecosystem: Host-associated > Fungi > Mycelium > Unclassified ... | reverse complement strand
GATAATACCCTTGCTGTTGTTGGTGAGGTGACATGAGAGAAGGGAAAAGAGCTCGTGCGTCTTTAGGAGGTGGGGAAGTCGTACTGAAGAAACCTTGCGATCCTTGACTAAGGATTATAATTCCGTTTGAGTCGGGAGATCGGGAAAGGGCAAGCGAATAAGTGAGTGATGGAAAAGTGAGTTGTTTACGCTTTTGACGATGAGTAAAGTGATACAAACCTACGAATAGTAGCCCTCGTGGGTGTCCGATGCAAATTGGCCGGACTAGATCCAGGGAACAAAAAAGGAAGAGCGGGAGACTCACTCCTGGTATGGTGGTGCGCTGGCTGTTGATTGATAGGTGTCGGCGCAGGGCTGGGAGTTGTATGTCGAGTGTGTACAGGGGTAACTGGATTCGACGGCGACGGCATCACCACTGGAGGTGGGGCAACCGATTGTAGATGCAGTGGGTAAATTGCAGGCATGGACCCTTGAGGAGGGACTTGGTAGTAGGATGATGGACCATTTGTTGCGACTGAAGAAAGAGAGCCCTGTTGTTGTAGTCCAGCGTTATTTACTGCCATTGCTTGCCGAATTTGTCTGGCCTCGGCTTCGGCTTGTTGCTGTCGACGAACAATGCCTTGGTGTTCCGCTTGTTTCCTGCGTTGAGATGCATCAGGTGGGATCACTACGATTTTGGTACTTTGGGAACCATGACGGTGAGCTGGAGGTTGAGAAAAGATGTCATCGGCTGCTGCCTGAGTAAGTTTCTGACGATCAAGAGAGGGCTGATGCTGTGGTCGTGGACGCTGTTGAAGGACCTGATGATCGGATAGAGGGAGAAGAGGGTCTTTGGGGTGAGCAGTACGCCACTCATTGAAGCGATCAACAAGAACAGGTTTTATTTTGCCCATGCAATCGAGGATTTCCTGACCATTCTGCCACATCAATTATCATCAGTGAGTGTGCAAGGCCTCTGAAAAGAACGCACGAGGCCCAGATTATCCCTCTGAGAGGATGTTAGTGCGGACGAATATTGGGGATGAGCAGGGAGCTTTTCAAGAGCAATAGTAGCAGCTCTTGCAAAGAAGACAAAGGCCGATTCGAGGTCGCCTGCTGTCTGATAAGCCCGGGCGCGGTTGCGAGAGGACTCTGCCATGCGCAGACAGTGCTTGAGGTCGCGAGAGGCATCCCACTCGAACCTAGTCGCGTACTCGGCCAGCTCACCGATCGACGCCGGCCGTACGCGCTCATCGTCCACACCGTCGTCGCGTGGGCTCATGGCTTCAGGAGACGACGACGACGACAATGGTACCCACGTGATCTTGCCTTGTTTTCACCATGTTCCCAAGCTTGGCCTGGTTTTCCCAAGTCATTTCACAACCCTTCAAGCGTTCCCAGTACGGTCTTTTCCATGGAAAAATGAAACAGTACGGCAACAATGTCCCCTTCTCCAAGCACAAGACACGTCGCACTTGGCTTCCCAATATACAGTCGAAACGGTTATTCTCCGAAACACTAGGCTACAGCTTGAAACTCAAAGTCACAGCCCGTGCATTGCGCACCATTCGAAAGGTGCCTTTCTACACCGGTCTTTTGCTCACAACTCACTAGTGAAGTTAGAGCGGTGGTCTTGATCACTACCTCGAAAAGACCCGTGCTCGAGACCTTGGCCACCAAGGCATGGGACTGCGGTTGATGATCAGAGAGAAGAAAGATCAAGATAAAGATAAGAAAAGTAGACCCAGATCAGAACTGGAACCTAGTATGGCGGACGCTCGGAGAGCACGGGAAGAGGCTGGGAAGGACCTGGGCTTGCAGGGACCTGCGACGTACGCGTGTTTCGCTTTTGCTTTTCTCTTCTGATGAGGCTGATTTTCATTCAGTGCCGAGCAAACAATAGAGTATCTAAAATCCAGGGCCTTGTAAATGTCTAGAATAGCACACTATCTCATAACTGTCTCTCTTAGCGCCACTACCAAGAGCGTGGGTAAAAGATAGATATGAAGCCTTTCTACATCAGCGGTTATTCGTCCATCGTCATCCATACTGGTGGGCGAGCGAAGATTATTCAGGGGACAAACGTGCTGTACTTGTCTTGGGGTGAGTGGTTGCATGGTTTTGGTAACGTATTATGATAAAATCCTAGTAGACTCGTAATTGGTGAGTGGTGGGACTGGCAACTCGTGCTTGGGCCGATGTTCATGGACCATACCAACTTTCAGGCATTTGGTTTGACCGTTCTCATCCTTCGATGCAATCCTCTTCTTCTTCAACTTCAACAACCTCATCTTCCCTCGCTACCCCATTGACCACGACCTCTTTATCTTCCGCTTTGACATCGGCAACCCTGGCCGCTTTAACTTCACCCGACATCCTTGACCATATCCTCGAAAACCTCACACTCGCCCCCTTTACTTGGTCACTCCCTATAGAAGAGGTCCTCGCTAAGAGAAAAGCGCTGAGGAATGCAGCATTAGTGAACAAGATGTATTGGTTGGAACCGAGTTTGGATCGGTTGTGGAGAAGTTTGGACAAGTTCTTTCCGTTATTTAGGTTGTTAAGGGCTTTCGAAAAGAGTGACTCGATTTATGTGAGTGTTTTGTCATTGTATTAGACTGAAAAAAAAATGGGTTATTGTGTCTGTGTCTGTGGGTGTGTGTAGGTACTGAGAGGACAAGTGACGCAAGCAGATTGGGAGAGGTTTGATTATTATGCGAGAAGAGTCAAGAGTTTCTGTTATACTCATGACCCTGATTCATTGGATATAGCGATGCACGTTTACTTTCGAATCGCACAACTACGTCAAACGCCTCTGCTCCCATCTTTACGTCACCTCAAATGTCCCCATATGTCTCCGGACGATTTTCTCATCTCATCAATATGCCTCTTCCTCACATCTTCACTCAAATTTTTATATTTTGAACAAATCACGGGGGTGGAGGACAAGCTCATTGGGACGTTTTTGCACACGCTTTTATGCGAAGGAGCGAAAATTCAAGAAGTAACGTTGATAGGCGAGGGGTTGACGAGGGATACGTTGGGGTATTTGGGCAGGTGCATGTGCTTGAGGAGTTTGATTGTGCGTGGGATGGGGAAACATGTGGGGATTGAGGTTATTAGGAGTTTGGGGCGGTTGCCAGGGCTGGAGAGGTTGGAGCTGGATTTGGATGAGAGTGGGTTGTTGACGGTGATGCCTGAATCGAGGTGGAATGAAACGCTGGCGGGTCAGGTCCCTGCTGGTACGGCGAGTCGTGGTCATAGTGCAGCCAAAGTGGTTATGAATAAGGGTGCAGACGAAGGAGAGTTTGGGTTTAGAGAATTGACCTGGTTAGAACTGACTGCGCCACTCTCGTTTGTCAAGACATTTCACCTGCAGATTGGAACGACGCAATTGCGACATATCGGGTTTGAAAGTTCATTGGAAGATGGTGTGGACATACGGGACCTGTTCACGTGTGTGGCGCGGAGATGGCGAGATACAGTGACTTATATCCGGATGATGCACATTCCCGTCTCACATAACCTCATTCCGAGGGTTTCCATGGACGCACTCTCACCCTTGTTCGGCCTTACCCAGCTCAAACATTTGGAAATTGGAAGTTATGCAATGGAAATGACGAATCTGGACGTACAAGACATGGCTGATGCGCCGTGGGCGAATAAGATCCATACGCTGCGTCTCCCCTTCGTGAGCACAGATATGGTACGACCAGGCATCAGTGCGTTACAGGTGCTGTCAAGACGATGCCCAGAGCTCAGGTATCTCAGGATTCCCATCTCAACTGGGGAGAATCCGAGGTTGGAGGAGGAGGAGGGAAGAACCGGTCTGCACCGATTGCAGGTACTGACGGTGGCTAATTCAGATGAACGGCTGCCACTGGTACCGGCACTGCGGCTAGCACGAATAATCGACCAGCTTTTCCCGTTCTTGGAGCGTGTCTGTGTGCAGGGAGAAGAGACGGAGGGAGGGCGCTGGGCTCAGGTTCATGCCATGGTCAAAATGTACCAGTCAGTGCGGGCAGATCTTGAAATCTAAATATAGCTATAGTCAAGCACATAGCCATTGTGTAGTGACTTGAATAATAATCAGCATCTCTCTCTCATGTTGTCTTTCAAAGAGAGGGTGGGGTCAGGATGAGAGTGTGTATGGGTTCATCCAAACCCCGGGGTTCACCACATTTTTTGAACAGAATTACCATTGTATAAGGCGTCATGACACGTGATGGGAAACTTCGCCTGATGGGATCAGCTGGCGACCCAGCCACTCACGGTGTCGTTGTCCGCCTTGTGTTTTCGTCTACAAGGCCAAGGGCCTGACATCATGAACCGCAAATCTACCGCAGCCATGAGTGTGCATCAGCGTCTCGAGGCGGCGAGCGACCTTTCTGCACTCCCCAATGTCAACGATGACTTTGTTGTCGCCTGTCTCCGTGAACGATTCATGGCAGACACCATTTACACAGGTATTGGCTCTTGCGGTCTTGTCGCTCTCAATCCACACAAGTATGTACCTTCAAATGCGGACTCGGCTCTCCAAAAGTATGCCGCAGAATACAGAGACTCCTCTGAACACAAGGACACCACTCTTCCCCCGCACATTTTTCAGCTGGCAAGCAACACCTACTACCTTATGCGCAGGACCACTCAGGACCAGAGCATGCTCTTCATGTGCGTGCCTTCCGTTTTAGTTTTGGTTCTGTCTGACATGAACATGAATTTTTTCTTTTTCTTTTTATCACAGGGGCGAATCGGGCAGCGGTAAATCCGAGAACCGACGGCTCACCATCAAAACGCTCCTCGAACTCAGTGTCTCCAATCCTGGAAAAAAAGGCGCTAAACTCGCCACTCAAGTTCCCGCGGCCGAATTCGTCATCGAGTCTTTCGGCAACGCACGCACCCTCTTCAATCCAAATGCCTCTCGGTTCGGAAAATATACGGAATTGCAGTTCACTGAACGTGGGCGTCTTTGTGGTATTAAAACGCTTGACTATTATCTGGAGCGCAATCGTGTTGCTGCTGTTCCTTCCGGCGAGCGAAATTTTCATATTTTTTACTATCTGGTCGCTGGTGCGACGCCAGAGGAGAGACAGCATCTCCATTTATTGGACAAGACTATGTACAGGTACCTTGGCCAGCGCGGATCTGCAGGTCTAGGAGCTTTAGGGCCAGGACAACAACTTGGTCGTGACGACGATGCCCTCCGCTTTGATCAGCTCAAAGTCGCTCTCAAAACCGTCGGCATGTCCAAACGCCACGTTGCGCAGACCTGCCAACTCATCGCTGCCATTCTCCACCTCGGTAATCTCGAATTCATCATTGACAGACATCGCAATGAGGACGCTGCTGTGGTCAGGAACACTGATATCCTTGAAATCGTTGCCGATTTTCTTGGTGTACCTGCCTCGTCTTTGGAAGCGGCCTTGTCATACAAGACTAAACTTGTCAAGAAGGAACTTTGTACTGTCTTCTTGGACCCGGATGGTGCTTCGGATAATCGGGATGATCTCGCCAAAACTCTTTATTCCTTGTTGTTCGCATGGTTGAACGAGCATATCAATCAGCGCTTCTGCAAAGACGACTTTTCTACTTTTATCGGTCTCTTTGATCTTCCCGGCCCACAGAACATGACGAGCCGATCAAACTCCCTCGATCAGTTTTGCATCAATTTCGCAAACGAACGGTTACAACACTTCATGCAGAAGCGCTTGTTCGAAGCCCATGTCAATGAATACAATATCGAAGGCATTGCCGACCTGATTCCACAAGTACCGTACTTTGATAATGCAGAATGTGTTAGGTTGCTGCAGAATCAACCTGGCGGTTTGATTCACATAATGGATGACCAAGCCCGCAGAGTACCGAAGAAAACGGATCAAACTATGGTAGAGGCGTTTCAGAAACGATGGGGCAACCATTCTTCGTTTAAAGCCGGTGCCATTGATCGTTCTGGGTTCCCGACGTTCACAATCAACCATTTCAATGGCGCTGTCACCTATTCTTCTGAAAACTTCCTTGAACGAAACCTTGATGCCATCAATCCTGATTTCGTGTCCCTCCTACGTGGGAGTGAAGGTGCCACTGCCACCACTGCTGCAGGAACGATCAACGATGGTACTGGGATGGGGTCGATCAATCCGTTTGTTAAAGGATTGTTTTCGAACAAGGCAATTGCGACGCAGGCGCATCCCAGGAATGAAGATACCATTGTGTCTGCGCAGCAGGCTATCAAGCCGATGAGAGCGCCAAGTACGAGGAGGAAAGGAACTGTGAAGCGATTAGGCATTAAAAATACTTTTGGAGGATTCCCGGATATCGAGGAGAGGGATGAAGAAGAGGGTGTTGTCACCTCGAACGCTGCTGCTGCCGCCTTTGATCAACAGAATCAAATTACATCTTCGTCACCTTGTGTCGCAGGTGAATTTCGATCTGCATTGGACATTCTGTTTGAGACACTGGAAGAAACTCAATCGTGGTATATTTTCTGTATCAATCCTAATGATTCACAGTTACCGAATCAGCTTGAGGGAAGGTCTGTGAAAGGGCAGGTGAGAAGTATTGGACTGAGTGAGGTGGCGAAGAGATGTGGAGTTGTTCTAGAAGTTGGGATGACTCCGGAGGAGTTTTGTGAGAGATATAGAGAAGGATTGGAGAGTGTTGGGGTTAGTGAGGGGGATGGGAAGATGCGAGCTATGCAGGCTAGGACGGCGTGGGGCCTGAGTGAGCAGGATTTGGTGTTGGGACAACACAAGGTTTGTTGATCCTAATTTCCTTGTTTTTTTTGCGCGTCTTATCTTGTCCTGTGGGTTAGGTATTTTTGTCGCAGAAGGCTTTCCATCTCTTTGAAGATCAGTTGCGTTCAAGAGATGTAGATGAGCAAAAGCGGAATAGGATTAGGGAGGCTGAAGCTGAAGCTGGTCTTGATCCGCGTGGTATCACAGACCCATACGCACCTTATCGTTCTCCAGTTGAAGAACTTGATCCAGGATGGGGAGGATATAGTGATCACATGAATGGATCTACACAAGCTCTTCCGCTCGTTTCCAATGCTTCGCCATTCCAACGTGCCGATCTCTATAACAACCCTGGTCGCAACGACAGCGTCTCCGATTTTGATGAGCACAAGTCATTGCGATCAGAGGAATACGATGGGCGTAGTCGGTTCACATCCAATCGCGATACAGATTCGAATTTTGGTTCGGAATCTTATGCTCCGTCGAGGAATATGTTCCAGAACACGGATAAACGTGGGTTGGGGAATAAAGAAGCGCAGCTGGCGAATGAATTGGCTGCCGAAAATGAAACCACTGAAGTGCTCAAAGAATCTGCAGCACGTCGACGATGGGTTGCACTGTGTTGGTTATTGACATGGTGGATACCTACACCTTTCCTCACTTATATTGGTCGAATGAAACGTATGGATGTACGGCAGGCGTGGAGGGAGAAGCTTGCACTTAACCTGCTTATTTGGTTTATGTGTGGGTGTGCTGTTTTTGTGATTGCGGTGTTGGGCAATTTGATTTGTCCAACGGAGCATGTGTATAATCGGAGTGAACTGCAGAGTCATAGTCTGGAGAATGATCCTGGTAATGTGTATACAGCGATCAGGGGGGAAGTGTTTGATTTGGGAGAGATTGCGGCGATGCATCAGGAGTTTGTGTCGGTAGTGCCTACGAAGTCGGTGTTGAAGTATGGTGGGTTGATGGCGGATAATCTGTTTCCTGTTCAGGTGCATTTGATTCTTTCTGGGAGTGATATGAGAAAGAGAAAGAGAGAGGGCTGATTCGTTTTTTTGTAGGTCAGCGCGCTGTGTAATGGGATTGACGGGAATGTTTCACCCTATGTCATTCTCAACTCGGCCAACAACACGGATCCAAATGCCCAATACCATGATTTCCGTGTGTTTACGAATGACTCGAGACCGGATTGGTACTTTGAGAATATGGTTGAAATGCGGTATACCTCTCGTGTTGGGTTTGTTGGATATACCCCGAAAGAGATCAAGAATATGGCGACGACCGGGTCTTCTGTTGCGGTTTATAACGGCCTCATTTATGATCTTAGTACATATATCAGATCACCGCCTGCTGTTCGTGCACCTACAGGGATGCAAGCACCACCTGCGGATACGAATTTCATGCATGGGAGTGTTATCAATTTGTTCCAACGATTTGCAGGACAGGATATTACGAAATGGTTCGACCAACTGAATTTGGACTCTGCGGTACTTGATCGACAGAGGACGTGTCTCCGGAACCTTTTCCTCATTGGTAAAGTTGACAATCGAGAATCGCCGCAGTGCTTATTCTCTACGTATATCCTGCTCGCGTTGTCGATGCTTATGGTGGCAATTATTGGGTTCAAGTTTATTGCTTCGATCAACTTTGGAGCGGAGAGGGCACCGGAGGACCATGACAAATTCGTGATTTGCCAAGTTCCTTGTTACACGGAAGGCGATTCTTCGCTGAGGAAGACGATTGATTCGTTGGCGCAGCTCAAGTATGATGATAAACGAAAATTGTTAGTTATCATCTGTGATGGGATGATTGTTGGATCTGGGAATGATAGACCTACACCGAGGATTGTGTTGGATATACTGGGTGCTGATCCGAATTTAGATCCTGAGCCGTTGAGTTTCCAGAGTTTGGGGGAGGGAGCGAAGCAGCATAATATGGGCAAGGTGTATTCGGGGTTGTATGAGTGTGCGGGGCATGTTGTGCCGTATATGGTGTTAGTGAAGATTGGGAAGCCGACGGAGAGAAGTAGGCCTGGGAATAGAGGGAAGCGGGATTCGCAAATGTTGATGATGCATTTCTTGAATAAGGTGAGCAAATGGGTCATGTTTTGAGTCGATGGGGCTGAGCTGATCGGATTTCTCTCTCTCTTTCTCTAGGTTCACTTTAATGCGCCGATGAACCCGTTGGAATTGGAGATGTACCATCAGATTAAGAATGTGATTGGTGTCAACCCGACGTTCTATGAGTACCTGTTCATGGTTGATGCTGATACGACGGTGGATCCTATGTCCGTCAATCGTTTGATTTCTGCGTACGTTTGAGTTTTGTTCTGGAGCCTGTCATAAGCTGATGTGTTTTTTTTGAAAAACAAAACAAAACTGCAGTATGATTCATGACAAGAAGCTTCTTGGTGTTTGTGGTGAAACGGAACTGGCAAACGCAAAACAATCGTTGATTACCATGATGCAGGTACGTGGGATGATGTACTTACTGCCCATGACGGGGTGTTAACTGAAGCGGTGGGTTAAACAGGTATATGAGTACTTTATATCTCATCACATGGCCAAAGCTTTCGAGTCCCTGTTTGGCTCTGTCACCTGTTTACCTGGTTGTTTCACGCTCTATCGTCTTCGCACACCCGACACCCACAAGCCTCTGCTCATTTCGAACCAGATGATTCAAGATTACTCGGAGAATCGTGTTGACACGCTGCACATGAAGAATCTCTTGCACCTTGGTGAAGATCGATACTTGACGACGTTGTTGCTGAAACATTTCCCGGCGTTCAAGACGCAATTTGTACGAGATGCCCATGCGTATACGGTTGCTCCGGATGATTGGAAGGTGTTGCTTTCTCAGCGACGACGATGGATCAACTCGACGGTGCATAATCTTGGGGAGTTGATATTCTTAGATCAGCTTTGTGGTTTCTGCTGTTTCTCGATGAGGTTTGTGGTTATGATTGATTTGGTGTCGACGATTACACAACCGGTTACTGTGGCTTATGTGAGTTTGATTCATTTTCGTCCGTCTTCTGTTTACCTAATTAGATTGGCTTACTATTTTTATATTTTTATATTTATAGATCGTGTATCTTGTGTACCTGATCGCTGGAGCTGGGAAGTCTATTCCCCTGATTTCGCTCATCATGATTGCTGCTATCTATGGTGTTCAAGCGCTGGTATTTGTGTTAAGAAGGAAGTGGGATATGGTTGGATGGATGATTTTCTATATCATTGCTATCCCTGCGTTCTCGTTCTTCCTTCCGCTTTATTCGTTCTGGCGCATGGATGATTTCTCTTGGGGTCAGACTCGTATTGTTTTGGGAGAATCCGGGAAGAAGGTTGTTGTTCATGTGAGTGTTATTGATTATTTCGAGGTTGCTGGTGTTGAAAATGGCTGATGATAATGGTGTCTATAGGATGAAGGCAAGTTTGATCCTCGTGCTATTCCGCTCAAGTCTTGGAGTGAATATGTATGTGTTCTTGTAAAGTGGTCATTGTTTACTTTATGTTCAACGCCATTGACAGGAAAATGAGCTTTGGGACAAAGAATCCAACCATAGCATTGGTTCATGGGTGCCACCTGTCAAGGGCGGCAAGATGGACTATGCTGAATCCCGTACTGGATCTATCTATGGCCGTGAGACCTATTATGAAGCCCAGACTCAATCGCCTGCTCCTTCTCAAATTGGCATGTACCCTCCCCCTGGCTATCATTCGGGACGTAACACGCCTCAGTCTCCTTTCCTTCATCAACCTACGCCTTCACGGCCAGTTACTCATTATCTCGACATGCCGATACCGACTACTGGTACTGGTACTCATGAGGGCTTTGATCCTATGGGAATGGCTGGTGGGTCTGCACACGGTCATTCGACTATGATGAGTCATGGTGGAGGTGGTGGAGGGTTTCCTTCGGATGGTGAGATTGAGCGTGCTGCGCAACACATTTTGCAGACTGCTGATTTGAATACGGTGACGAAGAGAGAGATTAGACGACAATTAGAAGATGAGTTTGGGATGGATTTGACGTCGCGCAAGACTATGATTAATGCTGTGATTGATAAAATTCTTTTGAGTCAGGCATAGAATTATTGTATGGTTGTTGTTGGGTGGGCCTGCTTGGGATGGACATACGCACGCACACACTACACTTGATTCGTTTCGTTTCGTTTTTTTTTGTTGACTATGGACACCTCTGGTATTATTACGGGTCTTCTCATTCTTTATTTTCTGATGCATGCACAATTTTTAATTTTATTTTCTTTACTTTTTTTCCTCCTGAAGCCTGTGTTTCTTCTAATGACTTTTTGTTTTTTGTTTTGAGGATTTAGTAGTTGCTGCCAATGCTTGAAAGCTTGTTTTTGTCGTACTTTTTATATATATTATATCGACTAGTAGCACACCTCGTCATGATCCTTTCTTTGTCTGTCTCTCTCTTTGTATTTAGATATGCACATGCACATGCACACACATACACATACACGCTCTCTCTCTCGCTCTGTCTTTGACATGGACTGAGCTTTTGTCTGTTTTTTGTTTGCTCTCTCTCCCTCTCTCATTGGACTATATATAGCATCATTCATTCGTCATTGTCGTTGTGAAAGAAATATATCTGAACGGTTCGTAGATTGATTTTATTTTGTAATTGATACCCGACCGTATATAAGACAAGATCTCATTTATCACGTTGAAGTAGGACAGACCCCATTTCTGTATTTTTTTTGGTGGCTAGTCATAGAAAACCAGTGCCCTCAACTCGATCGACTCCCGAGGTGGAGCATCTGCGGGAGTTGTTGGATCCTGGAATCCCGTGTGTGGACTGAACAGGGCGACACTCCCATCCTTTAGCGAGTCAAAGCTAGAGGGGGGGGAGACCAAGTGAATATGATCTTTCTTGAGAGAGAGAGAGAGAGAGAATGATGGGACTGACCATTTTATGAGGACGATTTCGTCGGGTGTCATACTACGCAAGTATTTCCACTTGTGATTTGGGTTATGCTTCATGATCATTGCCTCTGCTTCACGGTCTGGGTATATCAAAGCCAAAGGGAACGTGTCTTGAGTGGCATCGACACTTTTGTAATCGCAGAGTGCCAATGGCCAGTCTAGAGCCGAATTACCAATAGGTCGCCACAGATTGATGATTTGAAACCTGTTGCGGAGAAGGGTGGGAGCATCAGTAGGAGGAAGATGTTGATGTACTCGAGCGATGGAGGATGCTGTTGTCTGGTCGACATGAACGGATGAGACCGGTTGACGATAATTTGGAGAAATATCAAGTTCTTCTTCTCGTCTACGAAGGCGCCGAGCTAATTTTTGAGGGATATTTTTTGAGCGGAGTGAAGAACCAGAGGAACCAAGGGAGTAAGTATTTACTGTGGTCGAAGAAGACGACACGAGATGCTCCAGTTAGTTCTTTGATGATTGCCTCACTCTCAGGATAATATTCGTCCCATAATTTCCTGTCATCATGGAAATCCTGAAAGTGAGTAGGGCGGCGGGCATACTGAAAACCGGCATTGTCGAGAGTAAATGTGTGTTCTTTCCCGCGGATATTCTCTATTGGAACGTCAAAGGCTACTTGGATAAAATTCCTATGACGAGATCCTGTAGTTGGGTCGACATTGACTGTTGAATAAGCACGCTCTCCGTCAGGGGGAGGGAGTTGATAAGTAAGGGAAGCGGTTACGATATCAGGAGGAGTCATTTGGGACCTGAGAGAGAGGGTGGAGCCTGTTACGGCATCAGTGTCGTCTTTTCACTTGTATGTTTCGTGGGAGGACACATTATGGCATGAGATTTACAAGGGGGCAGGTGATGATGGACTCCTTTTTTAAGTCGAAATTAAATATAGACCTGGATCTTCTTATTGTCTAGAGAGCCAAATAAAACACAACAAACTTAATTGTTCTCGTCGCAAAGACAAAAGAGTAAAAAAGACGAGGATGAATTCCATCTTTTCAGAATCCCGTCTTTCTGGGCCAAAATGCGCCGTCCGCAAGCTCTTTCAGTCGACACCCGACTTCCCGATGGCCCCGATGATGGCTTATATTACGACCTTGCTCTTTCTCCACAGTCTTCCATCTCTTCTCTCGAAACTAAGCACGCATTGGATATTCCACCTGTGCCAGCTTCCGTACCACTGACTTTATCAGCCTCCCAACCGCCAGCACCGTCACTAAGGCTCCTCTTCTCTCTCCTCTCTCGGAGACATTGTCTATGCCTTCTCTTTCCTGCGATCGCCTCGTCTGTCGTTGCTGGTGCAGTCGCACCGTTTATGACCTATGTCGTTGGTCAAGCATTTCAAGGATTTTCAGAATTCCCTCTGGGTCCCAATCCCCCGCAAGCAGCCAAGGACGCACTCCTCCGATCCATAGGACTGGCCGCTCTTGAACTCCTTGGACTAGCTGTGGGTTCAGTCGCACTCGGTAGTGTAACAAGTAGCCTATGGATTTGGACAGGAGAACAAAATGCAATGCAAGTCCGCAAAGCTGCATATCGCGCAATCGCACAAAAAGATATCGCTTGGTTTGACACTCATCTCGACAACCAAGATGCTGGAGGCACGATGGCTAGACTCACTCGGTAAGCTCGCTATTAGTTTGGTGGCACTTTGCTGATTTGAATTTTAGGGACACTAATGACATCAGAATGGCCACCTCGCTCGCTTCAGGCTACCTCGTCCAGTATCTTACTACGGCTGTCGCCGCCCTCATTCTAGCCTTCATCCGTTCGTGGGCTCTCACTCTTGTTATCCTCTCTGCTGTCCCAGTCCTTATCATCGTCCAATCCTTTTCACAATCTCTAATTTCCCCTCGCCTGCTTCATGAACGATCAGAAGTAAGCTCTACAGCAACGCTTGTTAATCGTGCTCTTACTGCCATATCCACGGTCAAAGCCTTCAATGCCCAAGACTTTGAACTCAAAAAGGCCACTCGTGCTTTCGAGTCTCTGAGAGTGGCTGTGAGGCGTCTGAACAGTGTATGGGGTTTGACAAGTGCGTTTGCGCAGTTCGTCATGATGGCAATGTTTGTCCAAGGAATTTGGCTTGGATCTAAACTGGTCAGGGACGGCAAGATTACCTTTGGTGACGTTGTGGCTACCTTCTGGGCTTGTCTGATCGCAACATCCAACCTTTCAATGTGTATCCCACAGTTTATCGTTGTCGTGAAAGGAAAATTTACCATGGCAGCTTTGATGGAGACTATCATTAATGACTCTCCTTCCTCCTCACCCTCGACTCTTCCCTTGTCTCCCCTTCCCTCTGCTGTAGTCCGAGGCTCTCTTTCCCTGCCTCAAAAACGAATTCTACGCCAATCTCGCCCTCAAATTCTCCGCAAGATCTCCCCAACACAATGCTATGGTGAATTGGCGTTCCATGATGTCACCTTCTCCTACCCATCCAAACCCTCCACTACCGTTCTTTCCAACGTCTCGCTATACCTCCCAGCCAACGAAACAACATTCATCGTGGGTTCTTCCGGCTCCGGAAAGTCCACAATCGCCGCTTTGCTGATGAACATGTATGAACCTACCTCTGGAACCATCATGCTAGATGACCAAGACATACGATATTTGGATGAGTCCTGGTATCGTGGACAAATTGCAGGTGTGTCTCAGGGTTTCGGTAGTGTTGTCGTGTTAGATGGGCGAACGTTATGGGAAAATGTTGCGGCTGGTGCTTATGGTAGACCGGGCGCGCCGCAGGTAGTCAGGCAAGAGGAAGTAGAGGAAGCCTGTAGGATGGCGATGGTGCACGAGTTTGTGAAAGATCTGCCTGATGGATATGATACCAAATTGGGTTCTTCGTCAGAAGCGACTGGTGTGGCGTTGAGTGGCGGGCAGAGACAGAGATTAGCGCTAGCTCGAGCGCGAATTCGGGACCCTACTATTCTGATTCTCGGTATGTTCCATCTGTTTTCTCCCGTTATATCATTGCTTATTGATGACGAACCTCTAGATGAGGCGACATCAGCTCTGGATACGATTTCTCGTATCCTTGTCTTGGAAGCTATTAAACGATGGCGAAGAAACAAAACCACCGTTGTCATTACTCATGATTTATCACAAATACAATCCCAAGATTTTGTTTATGTATTGAAGAACGGGCGTGTGGTAGAGCAAGGCTATCGCGCCGACCTTGAATATGCAGCTCCTGTAGGCGAATTTCTTAAGATGATGGAATCACAACGCGCTATTGGAGGATTCCCTGCAAAGGACGTTGATGCTTCGAGTAACAACGACGATCTTGACGACTTTCAATCCCTCGAACCTGATCTGGCGACTGAAAGGCAATTTTCACTTAACGATGTTTGCTCTTTGACGTTCGGCAAGAGTGATTGGATGTTTGATGCCATCGCCGATTTGACTTCCCAGTTCTCTACTGTGCCGAGTCATGCGGTTGTAACGACACATTCCAACCGCTTAAATTCATGTCCCTCACTTATCCTCGAAGAGGAGGAAGAGGCCAATGAAGGAGCACAGACTGTTGCTTATCAGCCTCGTCGACCATTAAGTGCACTTCACACTCCGACGACAGCTACTGCAGTGGGGTGTGAGTCAAGACGACGTAGTCTTCAAATCTCGCCGAATTCTCCCGCGCCGACTTTTACTTCTCGTTCGTGGAAACAGGACTCGGAAGATTTCAAGCAGATGCAGGAGAAGGATTGGATGCAGTCTGATATGGGGCGAGTTATGTTGAACATACATGGTCCCAAGCGAGCTGCAGCTGCGACGAGGGAGAGAAGATGTCGGCATAGGTCGGAAATGACGATCCGTGCAGTCGCGCCTATACCTAAAACAACGCCTGAGGGTGAAAAACAAGGACTTCTTACTGATCAGGATGACGTCGAGCAGCCTCCGCAATTTTGGAACGTCATTCGCAGGAGTTGGCCGACAATCCCTCAGAAACACCTCTTCTTCTTCGGCTTGTTCATCTGCCTCGCCTCTGGTAGTCTTACGCCCGTTTTCTCTTATCTCTTCTCTCGACTCTTGTTTCAAGTCTCCGTCGGCGCCCAAAATGTCTCCAGCATCAATGCAACAGGTGCTCTTGTCCTCAGTATCGCTGGGCTCAATGGAATCCTGCTTGGTCTCAAATACTATTACATGGAAACATTCGGAATGACATGGGCCACCCATCTCCGTACTGTCGCATACGACAAGGTCCTTCGGCAAGACAAAGCATGGTTTGATGACTCCAAGAACAGTCCGGCGCGATTAAACCAGATAATCGTACAGGATGGCGACGACGGGAGAACTCTACTTTCTGTGGTCATTGGCCAGTGTTTTGTTGTCTTCGCCATGCTGTTTATTGGTCTTCTGTGGGCTATGGTGAAAGGCTGGGAGCTGACGCTAGTCGGTTTGGGTATTGCGCCTATTTTTGCTGGTATCATGTCTATTCAGACCAAACTTGTTGGCAAGTGCGAAGTCAGGAACAAACGTGCGAGGGAGGAGGTCGCGAGGGGATGGTACGATGTCATGTGCAATATCAAGGGCATTCGAGCAATGGGTATTGCTCAACCATTTTCGGAATCGTTTGATGTTTCTGTCAAAAAAGCGTTGGACACTGGCGTGAGGGGTGCGTGGGCTGAGGGTGCCACTACGGGCATTGCGGGTGGTCTTATCTACGCTGCTGAGGCAGTTTTGTTTTACGTCGGGGCCGTGCTGGTTGCCGATGGCCGATATAGCTACTTGCAGATGATGGAGGTTCTGAACCTGGTGACGTTCTCTGTGTCGATTGGCAGCCAGATGATGAATTTCAGTGAGTACTTTTCATTTGGAAGAGTTCGTAACTGAGCTGATGATCATTGTCAACAGCCGAGAAGATCGCCAAGACTACTCAAGCTACACATGATCTGTTGACACTCACTGAGCTCTCGACGCACGACACTTCCGAATCGAGAGTTCCCTCCCATTCTTTCCTCACTTCCGGTCCAATTGTCTTTGACCGAGTCTCCTTCGCTTATCCTTCT
>Ga0157363_1002327_pt1 | contig 16692 bp, 8 predicted proteins | sample AttsexASBM1_FD_111477 | JGI IMG/M metagenome (GOLD analysis project Ga0157363, IMG submission 111477) | Fungus gardens microbial communities from leaf cutter ant in Ribeirão Preto, State of São Paulo, Brazil - Atta sexdens ASBM1 | ecosystem: Host-associated > Fungi > Mycelium > Unclassified ... | reverse complement strand
TTTTTGTTTATTGTTTTTGTTAAAATCATATCCTCCATGCTTGTCACTTCATACTCTAACTGGGTGAAAGGTGAGAAGCTTTGCAAGTAACATGACTTTTATTTCTTCACGACAATACTTTTCACGCAATAACACACAATTCATCATCCATCTCGAGAACTTTCACGACACCTTCTTCTAGGAAAGCAAGCTGTGTGACATTGCAACGGTGTACAACGGTGAAAAGGGCTTCTAGCCTTTATCCGACATTCACCATGTAAAAGCATACGAAAGCCATGCTTCTCTCGTTTGTACGAAATTCACTTTTGCACATAGTCATCTGTGTGTATAATTAATATTTGCATAATATTTTCCTTTATAAAATTTTATTCCAAGTTTTCCTTCTTCTTTCTATTCTTCGGATTTATATAGCGAGAATTCTTTTTGATTGAAAGATTAAAACTGATTAAATTCCATTATATTAAAGAAAAATATAATTTGTATTTATTTGATAATTTTACTTTCGTTTATTAATAGTAGAATAGTATTATGGGATAGTGTTGGAGGGGAATGAAATATAGCATTTCGGAAGCCATCAAATGTCATATATATTGCAATGATGAATGCGATCTACGTGCAACCGACTGGAAGTGCGAAATGGGACATGTCACGTTAACTATTCCAATCAGCACTAGTTGACAACTGCGCGCTACGTAATAATGTTTAATGGCATTCGATGATAGTTTTGCATATCGATCGATAACGATATTGGTTATCAATCGCTCAACCAAAACACAAAATACAATACGTGATAGATAATATTGAGCAACTGTTTTCAAGCTCCATCCGATGAACATTCGTGCAAGTTAATATCCATTCACCATTATATTTTGTTCTAAGGTTCATTATACTCGTCCTAAAAACTTTCTGTGATATTTTTGGACATTCACAGTATCTGTAATCTTGCGCAAATTGCGGCCAATTGATGACTGGTGCTGATTTATTGGAAGATTTACAGGTAATTCAGCCTTACAACAAACAGACATGACTGTCTTTTTATGTCCAGATATACAATGTTCCGATATGTGTATTGAAAAATTATATTTTCAATAAATATTACGATCAAAAAAGCTCATTTTAAAAGGAATTGCTTAAACTTTAATATTGTAAGTATAGTTATTACTGTATTATAATTATTAATATATCAACCGTTATTAATATATCAAAAGTTATTTGCGTAAAATTTTATGTAACATTTCGAATATACAAAAATATTTTATGAGATACGTCTGCCATTAAAATATTATTTCAAAGCGAATATAAAAATGTATTAATTTTCCAACGTTTGTATTTTAAATACCATTAAATACCGGTAAAACTTTTACTTTAATATAAGAGCATATGATTTTCTATAAACATTCTATTCGATTTTCCTCGTTGCAACTCTAAAAGTAATTGATTGCAATATATATATATTTGTATTACATGTTATACATGTCTATCAATGAGTACTTTATATCATTACTCACTTCATGCATATTTTGTTTTTATATCTTTTTACGACACAAGTAAAGATCAGCATTCAACGATCGGTGTTCTGGCGTAAATAAATATTAGAGTAAGTCGAAACACACATAAATACATAAAGTATACACATCGAATATAAAGGGAGAGGACCGTAAACAAAGCTTCTAGCAAAGTTGAGACAACTTTTACTTTTTCTCTCAATTTTCGTCTCCTAAAAGCTTACGTTTCTGTTATTTTTCCTTTAATGGTCGTCTACAATATGCGGAGTATACACATATAAGTTTGATATAAGAAAGTAACCTAATGTATTTTCTGTGTAAGGAAGCTATAAAAGTATTGGCGTAAGCGAAATAAATTAGTTTTATTTCTTATTTCATCCCTTACGCTCAACTCGCGCAGTAAGAGTGTTAGCTATAAATAAAATAAAAATTATCACAATTGCATACTTTTATTTCTTACACCAGACTTACTCCATGTATTGTAATCGAGTACTTACATTTGATTTACACTCCGATTTATGATTAAAGTTTGGAGCGTTCGTGGAGCGAAAATTAAAAATAAACCGATTCTGCCGATTTTTATTTTTCTCAGAGTGTTCAAATGAAAACTAAGATTATAAATCTGCATTTTCGTAGCCCATTTTTTTAATTAGGACCGTCTTAAGATATCGTGAGCTAAATTAGCATAAATATATATTTATCTTAAAACAGTACTTAAGATAAAAATATTTGAAACGATTACATGCACGAGTAAAATTATAAAGATGTAAAAATGCTTAATTTTCTCACAAAATTAATTTTTATTGTTTATTACTTAAGACGATCTTAAAATAAGAACTGATCCAGCGTTTTTTCCAGATGAGTCAGACTTACTTCGCACTCTTGGCAGAGACGCGTCGACAAAATGGCAGGATCAACGGATCAACAGACAACTCCGTCGTTCATGTTTCGCAGTGACGATCCATGTGACGAGCGCGGCAGGAGCCACGTGATGGCGCGAAACGGCCGCTTCGCGTGTTCCGGCGAGACCGACACCGGCCGGCACGTCGAACGGGAAATGCTCACCCTGATCGTTATCACTCCTTGATACAACCGACGTTCTGCTGCGCATTCGAATTCATTGCGTTTCTTTCGCGCTTCTGCCTCCGAGAATCGCGGCGTTCCTTACGCCAACAATTAGTTTCCGATACATGTCGTCGGTCATATCTGCAAAGATTTCGCAAAATGATTAAGTTGATAAAAAAAACGCGAATCGCTTTAGTAACTTTGTAATTTTATCTAATATGGCGTCGATTGAGTTTGTAAGAATAACAGGTTGCGATGTATCGTTCAATAAGGGTACGCGTTTTAAAACGTAATTAAGTTCACTTCACTACCAGAGAGACTACATTCCAGAACGTCCTTTCTGAGAAAAATTTTACTCGATTTAACGTAGTGTACGTTATATGTACTATATATTTCGAGTAAAATTTTCCTCGGAGAGAACGTTTTGAAATTATATATAGTTATGTTTTGGAACGCATCTCAAGTAGAGGAGTTATTTTCGTTACGATCAAATTCAAATTACCGAAGTACCGATTCCGGCAAATAAAGCGAATGAGATCTTAATAAGATCTATTGAGATATTCAAAGAACTTGACGAGAGATTTTCGTATTTCTCGTTCGAGATCGAATTCGCTAACAAAAGATAAATTCACATTAATGCACGGGGTTTATTGTTAAATGCGGCTACATTCAAGCTAATTAATGTATTCAATTTTATTTTTACGTCAATAAATCGCGCGGAAAAAGATGCAATGAAATTTTTACCGTGTCTTCCATTATCGTCCTCCAGCAATCATCAAGATTCCCGATTCTTATCTTCGTTTATCAGTCATTCACCACCTGTCGAAAGCGGTCTGTTTTTCCTGTAAATCGGAATCGCGCCTCGAGGAACGGCGTTGATCGGCAGCTAACTTAACTCAACAGCACCGCGATACGACGACGAGTGAAATAAAAACCGGAGGACGGATTAATTCGCGGGTGAATCAACCGGGATCAGTCGTACCATCGTCCGATAGATCGCGGACGGGAAACCTGGACACGAATGCGAACGCGACGGACCGCGGATCACGACTGCGAGGAACGAGGAACTCGTTCGCGCTCCGCGAACGCGCGCGCGGAACTGCGCCGCGCATGTACGCGCGCCGTACGGCATGAAGTTTGCCCAATCTCTAGGGGAACCGAGAAATTCCGCTCGATTATGTCTACCGCGCTTGTCTTGAAAATTACTCATTTCTCTCGCGATGATTGAATTGAATTATTTCAAGAAATGTAATAGGTAGTGCGCTTACAAAAACATTACGAAGACACATCTAGAGATTATTTCTTTCATTAATTCACGCTACCCAAATCAACAACGATTTTTTCATTGTTTTTAGTTGATTTCTTCATTGTAATTGAGTTCAGATTTTAAATCCCCCATCAAAAACATATTGAATATGTTGATAGAAACTTTATATAGAAATATATCTTTTTAACTTAATTGTATTAACTTGCAAAAATACAGTAAATGCAAAAAGTATTCTTATAAAGAAAATTTGTATTTAAAAAGTCTTATTAAGACTCTTATAAATTTAAAAAGTTTTATTATAAACTCTAGTATCAAAATAACGTCTTAATCATATCTTTGACGTTAATAAGATGTCATTAAAACTTCATCTTGCTTGCTCAAGAAAAATTTAAATGGTATAATATACAAAATATTTTGGCAATATTTTTTTATAAGTTCTTGAACATATCCAGGTTTGCCTTCACAATCGGATTGAATATTTTCGTCATATCGGATTTGTGACAGATCTCGTATTGCAGTTACGGTGAATGAAAAAGAGAAAAACAAACGGATGTGTTCAAAACAGGTCGCGTTTCCACGCTCGAAAAATCACGTAAAATTATATCGCGCGTGGATTTATGGCACGAAGAGTTTCTGAACACCACATGGCGCAATGTGGCAATAACAATATTTCTTGCATGCAAAATAACTCATCAATAACATGTTGCAAATGAAAAGTCATCAAATCATAAGTATTCCTTCTCAAATTTCATATTAATTTAAATAGAATTTCACGACGCAATTTCAGACTAATTGATCTTTAAAACCAATAACACTGAAGATATTTTTAATGATTTGAAAATAAAGAATAGAACTTTGTTAAAATATACTTTGTTAAAATATATTGTACATAATATTATTTTTTAATAAAATGAATGATAGTTATAAAAAATAAATAGATAAATAAATAACATGTTCGTGTTATTTTTAAAATAAATTTTTAAAAATAATTACCCAGTATAATAAAATTAAGAATCATTGATTATATTTAAGCAATCAAATATGATGTACGTAATCATTGAATGAAATTGATTGAAATTCTATGAAAAAAATATTCTATGAGATTAAATAGATTTATCTTTTTAGTAATACGATTATTAATATTAGTGTCATTCTTTTTTTAGCGCGAGTTTAATTCAATAAATCAATAGATCATTAATGAATTACGGAAGGAAATATCTGCCTGTCATTCACGAGAACGGAAAATTTTCGATCACTCACTCGTAAGCAACGAACCAAGATACCGTCATCGGACGAAGTGGACAATCATTGAGAGTTATGGTAATGAAAGATCTAATTTCGAAAGAACAAAAGGACCATTCTCGTTCTGTTAGGACAATATGCTCGGTTATAACAGAATTTAAATTCAAAAAGATGTTCAAAAAGATGAGTCTTTGAAGACTATCGATTCCTTGATATCCATCCTTTGCGCAAATAGGAATTAGATACTAGTTTCAATTAGCATTGGCATTAAAACAATTTTTACGTCACTATATTGTTTATCTACATTTAGATAAACAATTATAAATTACTATATTGTATAAATAAATTATTCATGTTCTGATTTTTCTACAACATAATAATTTATGATTAATAACGTCTATACTAGAATAAAATAATCATTAATCTTAGTTGTATAAAGGGTCTCACATTAACAATACTCGAATTCTACAAGATTTATAGTCAATTTTGATACTCCAGCTGTAGCAGCGTGAGTGACAACAATAACGGTGCGCATTGTATTACCTCATCAAAATAGAAAAGCACCCTTGAGAATCTAAAGATGCGAACATTCCAAGCTATAATGCGTATCAAAACATGATTTTTTAAAAAGCTATTATCATATCTTAAAGTCAAGTACATATTAATTGATGAAACGCGGTGGATCAATTTGTTTATTTATAAGTAGACAAGAGAAAGATCAGAGAACTCAGCGAGAGTTCATCAACTTAAATGATAGAACTCCAAATTGCCTCGCTTAAGATTAATATTAATTAGTTGTTAATATTTTATTTCTTTAAAACAATATGATTCACGCAGAAAAAATAAAGATTCAAGTTAACTTTCCAATAACTTTCCAATAATTTACTTACGTATATTTGACAGCAGAGCGTGACTTCGGTAACGTGTATCTCATTACACAAGTGCTGCCGAGTCTGAAGGTACAATAATCTGATTTCATTGTATGGGATGGAGCAATAGTCCGGCATTCGGAGTTGCGGGAACGGAGTAAAGTGGATAATCTAATTTGTGAAGGACAAAAGAGGGTTACAATCGCATAGCAAGGAGTGCCCTCGAGATATCTTGAAAAGACCGTGCCTTGCACCTCGATGAGCTATTTTGATAAGCGTAAACATACAAATGAAAATATAGGAAATACGGAAACATGAAGAAATGTTATCGATGTGAACGCCGATTATAAAATATATATATAGTGTATTTTTTTCAATTATCGTCATATACAAAAAGTTAAAATTTATTTTCCTACTCATAAAATATTTGTTCATATACATATCCGAAACGAATCATATGCATTTTCGTTATGTGTACATTTACAAAACAAAAATGTTTCATATTTGTAATATACAACAATATACACAAATATATTTATATATTATATATACATAAGATAGTAATTATATTTACAGAAATTCATCTCAACAAAGTCATACTTTCCAATTATCGCAGTATCGTTAACTATACCTACGTTAATTACGTCAGTCTATAGTTCATCATCGTCGCAAAATTCGATCTCGTGATATGTTTCAGCTATCCAACCAAGGAGGTACTTGACTTTCTCTGTCGCTTCGTCATTGGCTTTGTAACCCTCAATAGCCTCGGACAGGCACTTCGATAAAAGTTTTAACAAAGGCTGTGGATAATAAAATCGATGTTAACAATAGATATACGATCAATCAGGAATAAAGCAACTCGGATACTAAAGAGTCACTAAAAATACTTTGTGAAAATATTCCGTCCAATTACATGTATATACTACATATTCTTATTTTTTATCTTTACTTTTTTATCATTAATTAACTTTTTTATCATTAAAAAAAATCTTTTAATTTTATATTATTTTTTTTAATACTAAAATTACAGAAAGCAATACATAAATATTTTTTAGTTCCATTATTTTATCTCAAATAATTCGAATTATATCGCATTTAAACTTACCACAGGCCAGTCTTGTCTAAATAAAGCTACACATTGATCGCTCAGACTATCTCCATCAAGTATCTTTGTTTCTAATAATCTTTTTAGAAATTTGCCAAAAATTGGCCACAAAGCGTCGTTTTGTGGTTGCATTAATAACATAATATTTCTAGAACACAGTATTCTACGCATAGGCGAATCATCTTCGTCATTTCTTAAATTGTTCGACAACCATACTTTAATCAATTTGTCCTGGATTTCTCGCGTAAAGAGATCCATTCTATATGCCACTAAAAATGTAAAATATCATAAATATAATTTTATCACACTCTTGAGATTTCAGTATTATTAAACATACCTAAAAATAGCGCAAAATCTATACTAAGATAACACAAAACTTTCTGTGGTCCTGGTAATAAATCATCTCTTTGATTGAATGATTGATACAGTTTATCTAAAGTACTCAATACAGACGAAATAGTCAAATCTATACCATTGTTATCCAACATATGCCATATTAATCCCTAAACAAAAAAACAAATAGAAATTTATATCTAAATATTAATAGTTTAAAGTCATTAATTTTAGAAACAATAAAAATTAATATTTTTGTTTTAAAAATTATACATCTAACGCGTCAATGTATCCGAATTTTAATTATTAAATTATCATTAAATTCTTTATTTATCAAGTTATTAATTTATCAAGTTTATGTTATTATATTCTTACTCGAAGCTCGTCCATCATAGTAGTAGGATTAGGAGCATCCATATTGTGATATTTTTCCTGTTTGGAATGCACAGGACTATTGTTTCGAAAGAACCTATTAATCTCAAGTTCCATATCCTTTATAAACAAGGAATCGCCGGCAATATGCGACTGAATCCACTGATTTATTCGTTCCATCGCTATTCTAGTCGCAATCTTGATGCACATTTCCTTGACTGCCGTTAAAGAATCTTCTGCTAATAAAGATTCTATCGATGCCGCGACTCGTGTTTCGCAAATTGCTGGAATTGTTTTCTCACATTGATCCTTCAATTCTCTCGACGCGTTGTTGGCCAATGTATTCATGTCGCTCGCAAGTAAAACCTAAACACCAAATTACGATTTAAACTTCGTTTTTCATGTAACATAAAATTTTCTTTACAATCGCAAGATATTACCTTAAATTCGTTGAAGTAATTTTTTGACAGTTCACTCTGTTCATCGGAGTCTTTCTCGATATGCTTGTGTTTCAGAATTTTTCTGAAAGAATTTAAGTTTGCTTCTCGCGATGAAGTCAATAAAGTATTACATATATGCTTCACGCAAGTTGACGCGACCCTTTCGGAAACAAAATCAACAGTCTTCCGAGTAGAAGCTGGTTGACCATGGAAAAAGGCTTCCTCCAATTGTAACTGCCATAAGAAAAATTGATTAAGTATATAGTAACATAAAACAATATTAAAAATATAAATATATGAATAAATATATGAATATTGAATAAAAAAATACCTCCAAGTGTTTTGCACGAGTAGTGCCTCCTAATCTACGTAGTTGACTAGTAACAGGTGTAATATGTTTATTAGAATTGATATTCAAATTCGTTCCGTTTCCGTGAAACAAAGAGAATGTCGATTCCATTCGCGAACAGCACATACGCATCGTTCGATCAGTAATTATATCTAATTTATCGAGACTACTTTTAACAGGAATCACACAATCGACGGAATGTGAATTTTTTCTCTTTTCGAAAAATTTTTCCATCTGTTTGAGACTCTTTAGTTCCTTGATTTTACAAGTCTTTTGCCAAACAATATAGAAATCTCTGGGAAAGTTTGATAGCTCAAACAACCAACATAGGCTGGATTTGAGCAGCACAGCCGATTGTTGAGAAATAAGACAATCAGGGACAGTAAGATCGGTCTGATTTATAGCATGATAAATATAATACAATAGTTCCAAGATCTGCTTATAATATGGCAGCCGAAGCGATACAATATCCATCATAGCTAGATATTTAACTATCCAAGGGATCGTTAGTGACAGTTTGCCCTCGATTATGGCGTTCTGAAGACAAGCTTGTAAATTTAATGATGGTAATATCTATAATAAAATAATTGAAAAGATTTGAAAAGAATTTGACAAGTAACTTTTAACATTTGAATTTTTATGTCACATACCTTACTTCTTATCTCTATTTGTGTCATTATAATCTCTTTAGTAGTATTTGATTCAGACCTATATGGCAATGATACTAAAAGGCCTAATACTTTCGCAAGAAGCCTTAAGCTGGCTAAACAAGTAATAAAATTCTGTTGCGTTTGATCATCAACCATTGTTTCTGCAAAATGAAAAATCCAGAAAAAAAGTAGTTTTCCTAAAATTTAAATAGAATATAAACAGTCATGAAATCATTAAAATAATAAAAATTGTATATAAACCTGAGTCTTCTATTTCACTATTAGCAAACTGAGTATCATTCAATTCCATTATTTCATGTACAAAACAATTCTCCAAATGCGTATAAAATATTGGATTAAATGCATGCAATATAAAATCTTTAAAAAATTCTTGCATGCCAGGAAATGAAGGACCAACACTTTGACTCTGCGATGGTAAAGGAGTCACAAATCTTTTACTGAGTTGCGTCAATTTTTCAGGATTAACATGTTTTAAAGCTTTCAAGAAATTCAAGCTCTCATCATCCACTACATCATCCTACAATTGATAATAACACGATTGCTTCGTTATTAAGAAAATTCTTTTCATAGCGATATAATAAAGCATGTTAATAGTCTTGAGCTTACCTGATGTCTATTCTGTATACATGATATTAACAATTGCGATTTAAATAACCTAGCAATGTGATAATAGTTAGTACAGTCATTGTGCATCGCCAACATGCTTCTTATCTTGCCACCCAGTGCAATTTGAAACACCCATCCTGGCACCAAATGATTTTCCTCCCAAATTCTAAGTATATCATAAAAAGCGTCTCTTTGCTTCTTAAAAGTATGGAACGAAATGGTAGACGAGAAATTTTCGCGATTATCAGTGTCAATTTGAAAAGACACGTTTATCTCCCCCATGGTACACGTCAATTTTTGCGGACTATAAATATTTAAATATTATATAAGTATTTAAATATTATTATATTAAGTAATGAAAAATCATGAAAAAATATTCATACAAATAATTCGTGTTAAATTATAATCTCTTTGCTGGTCGAATATCTCGTTCCTTTTAATTAAACATTTTGACATATTTATTTTTTCAGGCCACAATTTTGAAGGTTAAATTTTTGGAACATTTGGAGAAATTCGAAAGAGAGTATTATCTAGGAACACGAGATTTTAATTAGACAGAGGTTATACAATCAATGTTATTGTACAATCTTCAATCGCAAAGTGCACATTTTTCAATGTAGAGATTGTATTTTCAAACATATGGATACGTATCACCGCATTCTAATCTATCTCGCTTTATAAGCTTTGTAACCGTAACCGGGTTAGTTTGGTCGGCCAAATTAGGTTAGGTTAATTAACAGACAATCATAGCTTTTTAACAGAGGAACGTGCCTGCATTTTAGACGGCATCACTGAACTCCAGTAGCGCCGCCACCTGAACAAATCCCGAACTACGTAGAATATTTCCAGCGGATAACACATTATATTTTTGATTCTATTCTGTGCTAAGTACGTTCACCTACTCTACAATTGCGTGAAGTGCTCTGATGATTGGAGGAATTGTTACGAGGCATCGCTGTTACTATCGATACCCGCTCGGACAAGCAGATCAGTATATCGATATCCTCGTGTGTCGCTATTCCCGAGAATCCCGAGGGAGAAGAAAAAGAACAGGAGTGAGCAGTCGATGACGCTGATGACGCTGTGTCGTGAATCGTGCGAACGCAAAATATAACCTCTCTGGCGCATAAGATGCGCCAGCTTTTGTCGGTCCAGTCAGAGACACCACTATTTCAAGAAACCTGATCTCGCCTGGCTGCGTGCCTCACACGCGTTTGTGCGTCCCACGATCAAACAATTCCGTCTCCACGATCCTCATCGGCCGCTCATCATGAAAGTGATCGTGAAGAAGCTGCAAGGAAAAGAATGCGTCGTTGACGTGAGTACGGCATGGCTGTCGCGCCGCTCCCTCATTTTCTCGCGAAAGCATCCGCGACTTCCTCTCGTGATCTGAATTCTATCGCAGACCAATACTAAAAATCACGGAGCCCAGCTAACGATTGTCGTTACCTTAAATGAATTTACGCGCTCGAACGTCTGTTAAAGCGAAAAATTAAGGTTATAATCCGCCTTTCAAACGAGCATCTTTTTGACGTCAACAATTTTTTTTTTCTCCAAACATCTCAAGAATGTTTTCGTAGAAATTACTTTCATGTCGTTATATTGTGTCGTATGATTTTAGATATTGCCGTCAGAGACAGTGTTGGAGTTAAAGCACAAAGTGAGCGATCTCTTGGGCATCGATGTACCACAGCAAAGATTATTACTCACTGGCAAGACTTTAGCGGGTAAGAATACTCGGTCTTAGGAGCTTTTCATGTGGTGGCACAAATATTCTTTATTTGTTTCTCATCAAGAAATATTATGAAAAATAGAATGACGTTTATATAGACTCGTATCACTAAATGGAAAATATTTTTCATTTAGCATTGTATATCGTAATGATTTCTTGTTACAAATATTTTATTTAATCTTCAGATGAAAATCCGCTAAGTTTTTATCCGGGAATCAAAGATGGCAGTAAGTTAAATCTTTTGGTGATCAAGAAAGCAGAGGAAGGCTCCAGCGAGGCGAGATCTTTGCCCCAACAGAAAGCCGGTATCCATCTGCTGAGAGAAGAGGTCTCACGGGTACTTAGGCATTATTATACAGTATCCGAGACAGAGTCCATAGTCAATGAGTTGATAAAGGACTTGAAAAATAAAGTGAATAATCTTAGTTATGATGATCTAGAGAGACTAGCCACTGCGTTACTCCAGGACCAAGAGAACGTAGCTTAAGGATTATTCAAGATTATCCAATTTTCGCTTACCAATTGATTATTGTAATACGAGTTTATTTAATTGAAGCATTGCCTTATATATCGAGTCCTTTAATAATTGGTATTGTGTATTGTAATTTAAAGCGCGATCATACTGACTAAGCAAGACTTGAAACTTAATGTACTATTTACTACGTTTGGAATCTAAGGATAATCTTATGTGAAGTTTATTAAAAATCGCTGTATGTACACAGACATATATCATGTCGCGTCATAAATAATTGTATGCACAATAGGAAATTGTCAAGGATCTGCCAAGTCTAATTGACGAAAGTATCTCGCTACTAGACAGATGAACAAGTTCAGCGCTCCCAACTCCTGCGCGTCCAATTCTCTCTAAAAAAAAACACAAAAAAGAAATAGCGAGATCGTAAAGATAGCGTTAGTAAATTCTGACGTGAACTTTTGTAGATATTAACAAGACCACGAGTTAGTTTAGGCATAGAAGAAAAGTTCAGTCTCTTATTTTCTCAATCTTTTGTAACCCGACAAACGCGAGTTTTTATTATCGCCTGAACCTTTTTCTAATATCGGGAATGACATAGCAACAGCGTAAGTAGAGGAAACAGGAAGTTATATGCAATAAAAATGTTTTGTTAATAGAAATTCAGTGTTTCCTTTTTGTTCCTTCTTCTTTCCTCCTTTTTTAGATCACCTGCTAACAATAAATTCTAACTGAACTTTTCTTTGTAAAATTTATAAATTGATGCTTTAGAACCTAAAGAATCAATATGTTCTGTTTTTATTATAGCATTTGTTATTCTTAAAAAAGAAACATTGAATCATACTTTCTCTATGCCTTTAGGATCAAATATAACTATATATAAGTATTATATTTTTATAATAAATTTTTTTTTATATTAAATAAATGACATAATTAGCATTAAGAAAAAAATATTTGAATTTTTTCTTTACTTAAAAGGCATATCTTTCATAGCTTATCAAGATATTCAATCTTGAAATTTTTACATAATTGCTCTTTTTGTGAGAAATGAGTTGTATGAATCGAAAAGCAATCAATTAAACTTATTGATCTTTTTCTGTTTTCGTTTTCTGAGGTACAGAACGATATTGGTTAATTTAGGCTGGATTTGGGGAGATGCTATTTGTGTCATTCTATTTTCCATTAAACGCGAAGGATAGTATGACACAAAGCGTTGATAATTAATTACAAGATGTTATGATACTGAATTAGCTTAATCAAATAATGAATATTACAATATCAGCACGAATGACGGAACATGCTCGAGCCAATGAGCGCAGGCAGGAACAAGTATCAGGCTGCAATGGTTGCTCCAAAATCACAAGTAACGTATAGATCCATTGGCCTATTTTGTATTCAACTTTTCTTTCAGTTTCCACAAATTGTACCAGATATTCTAGTACCTGTTCTACATCAGACTGATTAAAGCAAAACAGAGTATTCAGAGTTGGTTCGATTTTTTCTTCACCATTTAAACAGAAGCTGATCCAAGCATTCTGATCATCTATGTCTGGCTGCAATAGCGAAGAAGAACCAATATAACTCATAATTTCCTCAAGTTTTAGATAAGATTTTATAAGACTTGTATATACCAAATGAATGTCAGGTGGTTTCCACTTGCGCTTGCCTATTAGTATCTCATCTTTCAATTGGCTGACATATAATCTTAACTTGGAAAAGTCTGCAACCTGATATTGTTGCCATTCCACAGTTGGCCTGAGGCTTGCTGGTGCTTGAACACATCCTGCTAACTTTTATAGTCATATTCATTCCATGATTGCGAGATTTATGGCAATTTACAGAAATTAACTTACAGTCTCCACATAGGCTTTTGTAGGCTCCTTCACACATGAGGGATCTAAATTAGCCACCACTACATCCGCGCATTGTTTGGCTTCTATTCTGCAATAAAACAGAACATGATGTGCATGTGCTTTAAATTATAAAATTCAAGAAAATGAAAAAAAAAGTAGCTGAGAAAAAATGCCACTTACACCACTCGTTTGATGTACTCTTCTCCGGAAGAAGGTGGCAATGATAGATTAATATCTTCGTTTATTTCTCCCACCACAAATACCGGTTTTTTTAAGTAATCCATCAGAATTCGGATAATTATTCAATTTAATTAATTCAAAAATTGAAGAAATTACATTTATTCAACGCATTTTTGTCTGAAACGAAGAAAAGAACATTGCTCTTCCTCGCGGAACGAAACATTAATCGTAAAAGTTAGTAGAAGTTTTAAGTTTGTCATTGAGGTTAAGAAACTTGATATATCGTCAACATGATAAACTACGCGTACGTAAAGCGCATTCTACAATGGGCAGTAGCAATAGTGAATTAAAGAGTAGGCAAATCGACTAATCATAGTTAATTATCTTTCTCACATTCGACTATGATTGGTTGATTTCTACGCCTACTCCTTAATCCACTACTGCTACTGTCCATTGTAGAATGGGCTTTAAGGATACTACATAGCCACGCACTGACGATAAAATTGCGATGTTGAAAATAAATATGGTGCGAGTCCGTGCTAAATCGCGATGTTGAAAATGTATATATTAAAAAAATATATATATAGGTGCGAGTTTGAGAAGTTTCGTCACGAAATTTATTTCGCTTCTAAATTTTAATAATATAATGCCATTTCAAATGACAAAAAGTCCTTGATTATTATAAAAATCGCTATTGTTTTATCATTTTTTAAATACTTATATGTTCCTCTCTCTATTTCTCTTCTTTAGCTTATTTTTTATTAATTAATTTTATTTTGTTCAACGCATTAAAAAATAATAATACAGTAAACCAACTAATTATAACTCAAAGTATATGTGCTGATTATTTTCAGTCGATATAAAAGATCAATTATAACTAGAATGCAAAGCATCTTCGATACGTTGCGGTCATTATATACATTTCACTACATGAAGTTATACAGTAAAATTTATTACAATTGTGAAACGATTAATATAAAAAAATGCAATAAATTATAGACTTACGACATTAATTATAAACATTAATAGACGAAAAATGAAACACAGGAATAAAGCATGATAAATAATGTACGAATATATATCTATTATTAAATGATTTATGTTTCTATTTCTAATTAATTAGTTACAATTTTAATTGTGCATCAATTATCACTCTGCATTTATATTTGCCATTTATCCTTTTTAATATAAAAAGATACATTTCGTACATTATATATGTAACTTCATAGCAATATTAAATCGCGTTAATTTAAGCAACAATTTTAAGATAAAAGACACTGTATTCTTTCAACGTCGCCGTATTCGGATAAATTATCCTCGATAGAGTTGTCCGATGTGGTGTTATTAGAATTATCATCATCATTGACATAGATGTCGTTAGTATTATCTTCGTCTCGATTTAATTCATGTGAGTCCGCACAAAAATGCTAGAAGAAATATAATAGTGTGTGTATAGTCAATTTCATCTCTCTCTCTCCCTCCTTCCTCCCCCCCCTCTCTCTCTCTCTGGCAGATAATGCCTCCTTAGAGTTCAGTCAAATAATTAGAAGAAGAAATTGTTATTTTCCTCCTTATTTCTTGCATGGGATTTGTGAAAAAAAGGAAACGTATGAATCACATTCATCAATACAATTAGTTTACTGCATTCTATTGTACTGCTTCGTCAAGAATGCGATATCAAAAATTTTCATTGTCTTTAAATAACATGTAGACTTAAGATAACAAGAAAAATAGAAGAAATTATATAAAAAGATAATTTTTATATACATATATTCCCTAATGACCGCATTACCGAAAGTTCTCCTTTCGAAGGCACCCACAGCTTAATGTTGTCATCACATCCGCTTGTCGCAAGAATGGGAATATGCGGATGACCCTCCAAGCAAGTTATCTATAAATTAAATTTAGAAAAAATCGCTAGTTTTTTGTTCATACTATAAATAAGAAAAAATTATTTATATTAAATTTATGAAATAGAAACTTACGGATTCTCTATCTCCTTTCATATATTGTATGACAGATGCCGAATTTTTTTCCCAAATAAATATATTATTAGTGGATCCAGATACAATATATTCGCTTTTAGGTCCGAAAAAATTACCTTCATATACTGTAATCAACCAACAAAAGACATGAGTAATTAATTAAATATTAATAAATTAGAATTATTTAAAGCATCGCTTTTCTCAATTATACTAACAAATTCTAAAAGAGATACCTCTATAGAAAGATATTTTAAAAGAAATCTCTTATTAGCAACACATACGAAAATTACATATATACATACATATGAAAATACATATGAAAATTAATTAAAAAGTATACCATATTATCGAATCCTGTTTTTTCATATTATACCACAGTTTTTTCTCTTTAAACGCACATAAAGAAAAACGTTTAAGAATTAAAAAGATTCATAGTGAGTAAAAAAATAATGTAATTGTGAAATAATGTAATTGCATTTTATGTATAACCTACTCGATGATTTATTCACATTCTGATACATATGGGCGTAATCTCCATGTAATGATGTTATTAATCTATTAAATAGGAATAAATCCTTGTTATTATATGAAGCAAGAATTTCTGTTCCGTTATAATTATACATAGCAGATGTTACATATGCATATT
>Ga0157363_1002326_pt1 | contig 16693 bp, 4 predicted proteins | sample AttsexASBM1_FD_111477 | JGI IMG/M metagenome (GOLD analysis project Ga0157363, IMG submission 111477) | Fungus gardens microbial communities from leaf cutter ant in Ribeirão Preto, State of São Paulo, Brazil - Atta sexdens ASBM1 | ecosystem: Host-associated > Fungi > Mycelium > Unclassified ... | reverse complement strand
TTATGAAGAAGTAAATAATTGGATCGATTCATGGATAGCTTCAAAAGATGACCAGTTTTTTCGACGCGGGATTCGTACGCTACCCGAAAGATGGGAGAAAGTAGTGGCCAGCGATGGACAATAATTTGAATCATAAATGTATAACCAGTTTTTTATAATAAAGCCTCGAATTTCGGAAAAAAACGGTGGAAACAAAGTTGTACACCTAATTTAATGACGAATTTCTATTTGTGTATGACTTAATATTTAATAAAAGAAAATCAGATGAAAATGAAATTATATGCTGGTATTTGTTAATTAAACTAGGAAATGATAATGAAAATGCGAATTATCTCTTTGTTTAATTAAAAATAACGAATATTTAAAATCCGAAATAAAGATAAGATAAACATAAAATTTGATATATATATATATATATATATATACAGAATACAAATTGTACACGAGTAAGTTGTTAATTATTATCTTCGGAAAATACAGATGAGACATTTTGACGTTTTTATCAACTCAAGTAATTATATCTCTAATTCTCCTTTAAAATTTATTATATAAAAATTATTTCACAAAGGAAGAAGGTCAATAGACTAATTTTGGTCTTCTCCAAATTTCGTACATGAAAATTTATTATTTTTGAAGTCAATTATAAAATAAATTGTTTATATAAACGTTCGTTACAAAATGCGTGATATCAGTAAACTTATACAAATTATTTTTAAGAAAAGGTTCTAAGAATACGTGCTTCTCGAATAAAACCTAAGTTCAACCTAATTAAATCTAATTAATAGTTTCAACCTAATTAATAGTAGTTCCAATTTTTTTTCAAGGATATTCTTATTAAAGATCTTCTTATTCCAACCCAAGCAGTGGTAACTTTAATTCTCTGTCAAAAATTATTACTTTTTAAAAAAAAATAATGTATTAAATGAAAAATTAAAATCCAGATGCTACAATCTTAACTAATCAAATTAAATTTTATCATATTTTATTATATTTTTAATATTTATTAAATTAAAATATAAATGGTACTGTCTCTTGTTATTTACTTAACTCTAATGAAATATATTATTATAAAAGATTTGATATCAACAAAATTGGCGCCAAGTTAAATCTCTTTATATCATATCAAATTAAATAAATAACGAATATTAATCTAATGCTATGTATTATTTGTACAAGAAATTTAATAACTGTGACGCCAAATTAAATTCTACTATCAAAATAAAACTCAAGTGATACTATCTTTATTATTTAATTACTTCAAATGGTACTATCTTTAATTTTTATACAATCAAATCTAAGTATCGTATTAAAGGATCTTCCTATTCCAATCCGAATGATTAAATTTCTCTTAAATGAAATTATTATATCAGAATTCATTTAAAGACATTTTCTCTTCCAACTAAAATGTTTAATTTTCTTTCAAAATGTTATACATTATCACAAAATTGCGTTACCTTGCTCAATTGAAGTGTTATCATAAAAATTAAAGAATTAACCGTATAAAATGAAACAAATTTAATTTAAGTAAAAAAATTTTTCATGTAAAAACCCTGCGTTGTTAGATCTCTATAATAACATAGTAGTAAAACATGAATGTAATATTTAGAAAAATAACATAAATAAGAAGTATATTAATAAGAAAAATTAGAATTATATTAAAAAATATAAATATTTAGAAAAATAAGAAAAATAAGAAACATTCCCAACGAGAGTTAAAGTATTTAACGCGTGTATATATGCGATTGAGTTATAGAGTCATGTAAATTATGAATGTTGTGCTTTTTTTTTAGCTTTTTTTTTAATTGTCCTAGACTGCGTTATGCTAACGATCCCGTGTATCATCTTTGTTTATCTTAGATGAACAATAAGAGTAACAAAGCGAGTAATGTTTCTGAACACAGTCGTAATGATATCAATGTCATTTGTGATGTTCTGCTAAAAATTCTAATGAAAGAAAAATAACTATTGTAAGTAAATTAGTTCGGTCCGTTTCCTAAAGTTGGCTCTAGATGTTTTGAATGGTTCATAGTGACAGCTGATTTTGGCGATTTCGGAGAGCTTAAACATCTGCTAATAATATTCAGTTTATATCGCTTTGAGTTTCATACAAAAACCTTGATTTTTACTGTGTTTAAAATGTCGAATTTTGTGTTAACCAAGCAGCATTTGCGGGAGATTTTGATTTTCTGCTTTAATTGGAAGAAAAGTGCGGCTGAAGCTCATCGAATGCTTGTCGAAGTTTGTGGTGACACTGCTCCCACTGATAAATCATGTAGGGAATGGTTTCGACGTTTCAAAGATGGAGATTTCAGCATTGAAGACAAGCCTCGCTCTGGACAGCTAAAAAAATTCGAAGACAAAGAATTAGAGACATTACTCGAAGAAAATCAGAGTCAAACGCAAAAGGAGCTTACAGAATTATTGAGGGTAACTCAACAAGTCGTTTCTGTACGATTGAGAGCCATGGGAATGATTCAAAAACAAGGAAATTGGGTGCTTTATGAACTGAAACCGAGAGACGTTGAAAGACGATTTTTCACTTGCGAACAGCTGATTCAAAGAGAACAGAGAAAAGGTTTTTTGCATCGGATTGTGACTGGAGATGAGAAATGGATATTCTACAACAACCCCAAGAAGAAAAAATACCACGCTAAGCCCGGTCAATCGTTGCCATCGACCTCAACATCAACACCACGGCCGAACATTCATGGTTTGAAGATCATGCTCTGTATCTGGTGGGACCAAAAGAATCTTGTTTACGATGAATTGCTGAAACCTGGCGATTTCATTATAGGTATCAGCTACAATTGATTCGTTTGAGCCGTGCATTGTGAGAAAAACGGTCGGAATACGAGCAAAGACATGATAAAGTTATTCTTCTTCATGACAACGCTCGGCCTCATATCGCTAAGGTCGTAAAAAAATATTTGGAAATGCTCAAATGAGATGTTTTACCGCACTCGCCGTATTCTTCGGACATTGCTCCTTCTGATTACTGGTTGTTCCGAAGGATGCAGCACGATTTGGCAAGTCACCGGTTCACTTCTTTCGCAGAAATCGAAAATTGGCTCCAAAATTGGATCGCCTCCAAAGATGAGTTATTTTTCGAGATGGAATTCGAAAATTGCCTGAGAGAAAGGGAAAAAGTAGTAGGCAGCGATAGACAATATTTTAATTGATCTGTTCATTTTGTTTTGAAATAAATGCATTTTTGAACATAAAAAAACGGACCGAACTAATTTGTACTCCCAATAAAAAATTAAAAGTTATTTTTTCAATAATGGTAACTATAATGAGTTATTTTTTAGAGTCGATAACTTGTAACAGTAACTAATTACTTTTTGATAAAAATGTATCTGTAACTAATTACTTTTACAAAGTAATTTTTCCATCCTTGTTTATTATCCAGTACTGTATCTATTAACTATATCTATTATTTTGCAGTTTAAAATGGTAAAGTTATATGCACTGACCGTTCTATATAAAAATCCTCCGTCAGTAACGACGCTGAAAGCTGCTTATGATGTAGAGTCGTTCTCGTTTTTTCAAAAGAATAGTATTAAAGAGTTTATGTGTTTTGTCAGTAAAACCATTGTAGAAAGAACGCAGATTTGTGCCAGGCAGAGCGTCAAAGAAGGAGGTAATCATGATAGGATTATAGTTATAAATAAACTTTTTGTATTACTTTTTGTATTAAATAATATTATGTTTGATCCTCCATGTATTTGATCCTAGAATACATGTGTCATGTCTACGTACGAGCCGACAATCTCGCTGCAGTTCTCATCTCGGATCATGAATATCCTAGGAGAGTGGCTCATACTCTAATTACAAAAGTGATGGAAGAATTTACGGTGAAACATCCACCATCGACATGGCCCGCGCTTAAAGAGGTCACCGTTGATTTTCCACAGATCAATACGTATCTAGCCAAGTATCAGAATCCAGTCGATGCGGATGCGCTCACGAAAATGCAGAACGATCTAGATGAAACCAAAATTATTTTGGTAAGAATCAATAATTACATTTTTCTCTTTTATTAGGTATGGGAAAAAGTTCGTGACGTTTTTCCCGTTAGATGGCATTAAAAAAACGCCACGAACTTTTTCCCACATCTATATACTGAAAATTTCTAAGAGGATTTATTTGATTTATTGGAATATCTATACATATATACACGGTGATTCAGATCCACTACAGGAGCCGGCACGTACATATTCCTTATGAAAAAGTGAGTTGAAAATGTCAATAGCAAAATGTTGTAATAACAATAGTTTTTAAATGGCGAGCCTTTGAAAATATCCAACTATAGGGCATAAAGTTCGCGCCGTTTCATCAGGAGCAATGCAATCAAGCTGCTGGCCACGCGAGCGCTTTGACGGATATCGCACGGTGTCAGAATATTGCGAAAGTAAATTTAGATATTAACATCTACTGTGATATTCTTAAATTGAATCCGATTTAATTGATAAGAAGCATTGTTAATTACGCAAATTCGATATAAAGTCATTTATAGTAAAAAGAATTTTTAAAATATGTTTTAAGTAATAAACAAATTTGTAAATAAAATCAATATTAATTAAATTATTTAAACATATTTCAAAAATCCTTTTTATTGATATAAATGACATTGTATCGAATTTGCGCAATTGATATTACTTCTTATAAATTAAATCGGATTCGATTTAAGAATACAGTAGATATTAATATAGAGATTTCATAATATTTCTTCGCAATACTCATTCGATCACGTCAAAGCGTGCGGCTGTTACTACTGGCGGCGCGAATTTCATATTCATATGGTTGGATATTTTCAAAGACTGACCGTTTAAAGACTATTGATATTACATCATTTTGTTATTGATATTTTCGACTCACTTTTTCGTGAAGAATATGTATGTGTCAGCTCCTGCGGTTGGTTTGGATCAGCTTGTATGCGCGCGTCTCGTTCACTCACACGCGCGCACGCACACACACACACACACACGCGCGCGCGCGCGCGCGCGCGTGCGCGCACAGAGAAACCTCGTAATAGCGCGCAATAGGGACTCTGAATGCGCTTTATCGAGGTAATCTCCATTTCACTCCTAAACTGAAAATCCAGGATCGTTGCGGTATCATTTCATCTATTTTCATATGCGCTTTAAGACTGTTCAATATGTAATTTATAAAACTATAAAATGTATTTAAGATTTAAATGTATAATAATATTACATATTTAAATCTGAAATACATTTTGCACAAACCTACATGAACACGTCGCGCGTTGGAAATAACTGCTACATTACTGTATTGCTATCTCCACTTACGCTATTCACATACGCTGAGCGCATATGGAGGAGATGATTCGCGCTATTTCGAAGTATGCTTAACAGGTTCCAGTGTATATGTAGGTCCGGTAAGTTTTGACAAAGCGAACGTGTATAGATATACAGAGTGTTCCATTTTAATTTTAGGCAAAATCTTGAAGAATATAGAAGATATAGAAAAATGTTTTACACAAAAATTGCATGGTTTAAACGGGACCATATTTTAGTCATGTTGTCTTTCTTTTAAAACAAATTATACAATTCTATTTAAAAAAGTGGAAGCCTCAAAAAAATATGAAGGTTGCCTCCATTTTTTTAATGGAATTATATAATTTTTTTACAATATGATTTCTTTAATTATTCTGCATTTAAAATTTAGTAAATTTACGAGATATTTTATATTTTATTTCGACGTAAAGTATTAAGTAACTCGTAAATTATTAATTTTTTGATAATCGTATCTTAACTTTTATGAACAAAATTAGTAGAAAAACACAATTGCTTTGTTTAAAAAAAATGTGAGCAAAATGGATAATTTTTTAAATAAGCAATTATATGTATTTCTTTTCATTAATTGATTTATCTCATTATTCATAAAAGTATTAAGGTACGATTATAAAAAAATTAATAGTTTACGAGTATAATATTTTATGTCAATATATGCTAAAATAGAGTATAAAATATCTCATAAACTATCGGTTTTTTAATATTATCATAATACTTTTATGAAGAATATTTTTATGAGAATAATCAAAGAAATCATAATATTGTGTAAAAAAAATTATATAATTCTATTTAAAAAAGTAGAAATGTATTTCATATCTTTTTGACGCTTCCATTTAGAGAAAAAAACCAACATAATCAAAATACATCCCCTTCTAATGCTCAGTTTCTTCATTTCCAGATAAATTGCGGATAATCTTATCAAAGAGATATCTCTATTATGTTTTGGGAGGTATCTTTTGGATAAAGTTGTTTAGAGATGAAGAAATTGGGCATTAACTGCAACTTTTGTCTAAAATGTTTTTCTATATTTTTCCATATTAATATTATAATTCCATATTTTTCGAGATATTTGCTTGGGGAAATTAAAATGGGACACTTTGTATACAGAGTTTCTGATAGATTTTGACAAAGCACTTGTGTAGATGGAGCGAACTATTAAATTAAATTGAAAAGTCCTGTATCATTTTGCAATTTTCGCATTAGTTAACAAGATATTAATAATTACTAAAAATTGCCGAATATTGGTCTTCAATAAGTTTTTTCAAATATCAACTTTACAGAAAAATTGCAAGAGACAAATATTGTTTATTTTCTTCTCATAGAACTTTAAAAATTTTTTTAGAATTTTTTATCAACTTTTTAATACTGCATTTTCTTATTTCTACCAACATAAGAAAATATTAAAAAATTCTGAAAAAATTCTTAGAACTTTATGAGAAGAAAATAAACAATTTTTGTCTCATTGTTTTTCTGTAAAGTTAACATTTGAGTAAAAAATTATTGAAGACCAATTTTCAACGATTTTTAGTAATATTTCAGTAATCGTTGCGAAAATGACAAAATAGTAGAAGATTTTTCGATTAGTTTATTTCGCTCTATGTATACAAAAGCGCTTGGCAAAAACTTACGCGACATTCTATATATATATATGTATCTTCCCCATCCTTCTTTTCATCCTTCTTTTCCCGTTCCTCTCCCTTATCTCTTTCTCCCCCTCAAGTAGCCATCATTTACTAATCCATCTGATTTGGCCAGTTTCTGACCAATTTCTGACTAGAAAATAGAAACCAACATATTTCGAGTTTTACTGGCTAGAAATTGACCATTATTTAATAATCTAACCTGGCCAGTATTTTTGATCAGTAACCAGTTTTTCCTAGATCTTTTACTATTTAAGAGAGAGGGAGGAGGGGTGGGAGGGAAGCGAGAGAGAGGGGAGGGAAGGAAGAGATAGAAAGAGAAAGAAAGAGAGAATTGCGTATAATAAAATAGACGAGTATTACCGATGATTCAAAATTTCGAACTTATTCTTTTTCGAATTTCTCAGATTCGAAAACATTTAATTTCTCAGATTCGAATCACAGTGGATTCGATTCAATTCGAACTAATTCGCACACTTCTAAAGTGCGCCGCTCCTGTTTATCTTCTATGCGCAGCTCGTAATTCGCTAACTTTATTTTTTAATAACTTATCTTTTAATAACTTAAAAAGTAAGCATCGGATAAAATTTTCATATATTATAGGAAAAATCATTTCAGAATTCACACAGTCAGGAATACGTCTTTACATGAATTACACGATATGAGGTTGTTTTGAATCACTTTCTGTACAAATACATATAAACATATATAAACATACATAAATATTCATAAATATTTATAAATATTTATGTATGAAATATATCCATATATATTTATACATTTTCTAATAATGAGAAAACATAAAAAAATAAGTTAAACATGCATGGATATATTTCATATATAATTATATATGTCATAAATATTTATGCATGTTTATGTATGTTTATACGAGGGCAAGTCAATAAGTTTTTAGAAAAACATAGTAAAACATATTTTTTTTGATCGATTCATTTTTATTTCTTATAGTTATTTCAACATAGTCTCTTTTCAGCTCGATACACTTGATCCAATGATTCTCCAACTTTTTCAAGTCGTCTGAATAATATGATTTGTCCAATCCTTCAAAATAAGCTTCTGTTTCGGCGATGAGCTGCTCTCTGGTGGTGAATCTCTTTCCTCCGAACCATTTCTTCAAGTTTGGAAACAGAAAATAGTAATAGTCGCAAGGGGCTAAATCGAATATGCTGGATGGGGAAGCAATAGCGGAATTCGTTGAATTTGGCCATCAATGCCGGGCACGTGTGAACCCGTGCATTATCTTGATGGAAGAGCACTTTCTTCTTCGCTAAATGAGAACATTTTTTCTTAAAATGTTGTTGAAACGGTCCAATAAGGCTGCGTAATAATCTCATTGATCGTTTGCTTCGACGGAAGGTAATCAATATGAATTATACCGCGTGCATCCCAAAAAACTGTGTCACCTGTCGACTTTACGGTCTTCGCCTTCTTCGGAACTGGTTCACCCGGTGAAGTCCATTATTTTGACTGTTTCTTCGTCTCGGGTGTGAAGTAATAGATCCATGTTTCGTCCACAGTAATGAATCGACGCAGAAATTCATCTGGATTACGTTGGAGATATTTCAAAATGTTTGATTTTGAAATCATCAACGGTCGCGCTTATAGTCTACAAGTGAGCAAACATGGCACCCATCTTGTTGATAACTTTTTCATATCCAATTGTTCGTGCAAAATTGAAATCTGTGCTATGTGATATGCCCCATGTGACCTCAACAAGTTCGCGTACTTTCATTCATCAATCAGTCAAAACAATATCATGGACTTTATCGATGATTTTTGGCGTAGCAGCCTCAATTATAGACGTCCCAAATGAGGTACATCACATGTGGATGTACCACGTTTAAATTCATTCACCCAATTGTCAGCAAATCAATCAGCGCTGGTGCAGATGTGCTATGAACATTATTCAATTCGACCTTGATTTCTTTTGGCGTTAAACTTTTCATAGATGTAGATGTTTGATCGCGCGAAACTCGTTTTTTTCCATTTTGCAAAAAATACAAAAGTTGTTCGCTTTAATCGTTTACAGAAATGAAACATGCGATGAATTCCGCTCAAAATTTGACAGTAATTAGCTGAGAGATGTTACTTGTCAAAAAGTATGTGACATGACACTGCGAGTGCCCTCTGACAGATTTTCTAAGAATTTATTGACTTGCCTATTTTATACATATTCATATACGAAAAACTTTTTAACGAGAAGTTAAATAATTATAATTAATTTTTTTAAATTTATAATGCTTTTAAATCGAATGATAAATTTATTGTATATAATTTAAGTAAATTTAATTCCAATAATTTGAAAAATGAAAAGAATCGATGTTTTGAAAAAGCTTTCTTGTTAATATAAATGATAATATTCGGACTAACGGACATTACATCGATGATTTTGACCTTGATATATGTTGTCAGAAGATTACTTTGAGTGATCTTCACGAGGTTTTTAAGTGGCGCTCACTATTCAAAGGTTATTAATTAATAAAGTTTAAAAAATAATGTCCTTTTTCTATTATATTAAAAACTACTATGCCCTTTTTATAGGGGCGTTTGATTTTAAACACGAAGGGAAGTTTATTCCATTTCCTCTCCTATTTAGGGGGCGTTCGACTTTCTATACGAAGCAAGGTCCATCCCACCTTTTCCTTTGTTTAGCGGCGTTCGAATTTTTACGCGAATGAAGATTCACCCTACCTCTCTCTGCCTATAGATGCATGATTTTTCATGCGTTTATTCTTCTCTCCTCTGCTTAGAGGAGACTTTAAATTTAATTTATTTAAAGGGATGCTACAATGATGGCCGAACTTGATCAATGATGGTATAGATTTTTCGAATTCTAAATAAAAAGTCGATAATAGTGACATCTTTAATTCAGTTTTTATCTCTGTCTTTTTATTTCTGTCTCACTCATTGTCAAACGCATACTGTCCTAACATATTGGCAACGCCATCTCTTGCAAGATTGAACACCTATTAGATACAATTATTGCTTTGCTTACTATTCCGACTCTTCGCTCAGCATTTATACAGAATGTTCTAAAAGTAACGATAAATCTTTCGCACAGAGATAGAATGGACTAAATTAAAAGTTTAGTCCATTCTACTCTTATGCAAAAGATTTATTGTTATTTTTAGAACATCCTGTATATATATATATATATATATATATATATATATATAATTTGCGAATATAAATCTTTCTTTTTAAGCTTTTAATCTTAGTTTTATGAACTCAGTTGTGTAAAATGCTAGATGCTGAACTATTGTTTTATCTATGCAAACTATAAAACTTTTGTGTTAAGGAAACATCTACGAGTTGAAAAAAATTAAGTTTTTAACTTCTTTTCGATTTTAGTATAACGTCCAATGCAACACCTTCCAATTTTGCGTCTACTTTAATCATGTAAAAGAATTTTTGATTTTGTTCAGTAAATTTATATCGATCTGCAATATTTCGAAACTTTGGTTCTCTTTAATTTGGTCACTCCAGCATCCCTTAACACTTTGGATTTCGCTTCGAACGAGAAAGTTGTGCACTCTTAGACAGAGAGGCAGGTGGGGGTGGACTCATTTCGCGTGGAAAATTGTACACTCCAAGGTAGGGGAAAACTAGGTTGAACCTCCTTTTGAGCGAAAATCGTATATCCGTCAATATGTAGCAGATATAAGGCAGTATTTTTTAAACTTTATTTGTTAATTATTTTTGAACAAACAGTGATCGCCACTGTAAAACCTTTTGGTGAACTATTCAAGGTTTGGTGAACTACACCTGGTGACCTTGACAATATATGTCAAGGTCTTTGGTACGGTCCGTCAATCCGAATAATTACCGTATAAATTAATAAAAAAGAATATTGCATCTCAAAACAAAATAAAATTATAAAATTTTGCGAAATTACTTTAGTAAATATTTATTTTAGGTGATCACTAATTTCAATGTTCTTTAGATATGTTGTAGAGCAGAATGTCTTGAGTGATTCTCCACAAGAATTAAGTGGGAGGGTAATATTTAGGAGATATAGTAAATTAAAGTTCTATAATATGCAGAGGACGTTAACATAAGAGATATATATTACGAATAGTGAAATTTGTATATGCTGTACTAATCTCTTAAAGAATGTAAATAATCACCCTTCCCTTCTGCTTAGGGGCGCACGACTTTCATGCGAAGCGACTTCCACACTACCTCCCCCTTGCTTAGGGGCGTATGACTTCCATGCGAAGTAATTCCCACTCACAAACCATATACTAAAAGAAGTGAATGCTCTATAGATAAAATACAACAACAAAGAGTGAGACACTGCTATTTGATGATGGAGTGCGAATTAAAATCGATCGTAAGAATGGAGAAACTGAGGCCTGGTTTCACAATTCGCGATTGTTTTTAACCGAGGTTCAACTTACTTCTCTCTTTCCAATCCTAGAATTGGAAAAAAATGAGGAATAAATTTAATCTCAGATAAAGACTTAATCATAAATTATGAAACATAATCCTCTCAATATTAGAATTTTACGTAGCAATTAGATGATGTATAAACTTAATGAAGAAAAAGAAATTAACAATATTTACAAGATGTAAATCAAGATGTGCATTTGTGATATTTAAATTAAAATGTATAATATACAAACGAATGTATAAATTAGAAAGCGTTTGTACAATACAAAAAATTTTCGATATAAAATTCCACAAGTATAATAATGTAACATATATGAAATATCCACATACCTATAATAACATATTTAAATAAACTTAAAAATCTCAATAACAAGAAATAAAATAAAAAGTACAAAAAACTGATACAACAAAAAGATATTTTATTATTATTAGATTTTTAATGTTTTTTATTTTGTAGCAGACCATTTTTTAATTTTAAATGTCCTTATGAAATTGTTTTATTTAACTTATTATCTTTAATATAATATATAAATAAAAAATGTTACGCACTTATTTAAAATTATATACACAATATAATGCAATGGACCTAACTGATTAAATATTTCGGAGTTTTCAATAAGTTGTAAAACGGTCTTTTTACCGGAAAAAAATATAGTCCATTTTCATTTAAAAATTCATACAAACTTTCATGTATGTTATGTGTTTGTTCTGTACATTATATGTTTTTTTATAAACAACATGTTCTTACTTGCATATGCTAATCGAATAATATTATATTATCATGCTCTTTGAAAGAAACAAATATATGTTTAACTATACTCTTTGAAAATAAATTACATTGACAGGTCTCACCATCTTGTGGAATGACTATTTTTTAAAATATATATCCTGCAACATATGCCAATGCTTGACTATTTTTTATGAGTAATTCATCCTTATTATTTCTTAAATTTGTGTCATTTAAAGGGTAAAGAAATAGAAATTAATAAAATATCATCTTTCAACGAGCATTCATTGTTATCAATATGAGCTATTGTCAAAAACGTAAATTATCTAATAATTGGCAACTATCATTTTCGCAATTGTTTATTAATAAATCAAGATTATTTAACACAAGCGTTTTTAAGAAGATCCTAAAAGAAAGCTCGAATTCCGACGAAGTCACCAGAGATGTTTTTCCAGCGCATCAACATGTCTTTGTACACTACCACACCAGTATCTCACGCAATCTATGATACACGTAATCACACGTTCATGTCAATTTTCGTATAACAAATTCGTCGCGATAAAGCATCCAAGTCTAATTCTAAGAACTCGAACGTTATTTGTTTATGTAAACTATGTGTTTGTGAATTATTATTTCGTACAGATTATAAACTTTCGTATCAAGTAAATGCTGTCATGACTTCACAGCTTGAGACACCGTGTTATACTAAGAAATGGTGAAAAATATATTAATTTCGAAATTTTTGGTCGTTCTCGACATAAACTTCATCTCACAAATACATATTAATGCATATACTTTAATCCTGGAAAAGGATTTTCGAATCTGTGAAAGAGAAAAAAAATATTTGTTATAGAAAAATTATATGATTTAGTCAGTAATACAGATGACTTTAGGATCCCCTTAAAGCTGCAATGAATTGATAGCACGTCGGATTTGTATGCCATGTTGCTTGATCGTACAAAAAAGATTTTCCACAGGATCTGAAATAAAAAATTAGCATTAATATAGTCTAGTTCTCGTTCTGTGAAAACTTTGTATGGAAAAACTAATGTGTATGAAAAATTATTAATGCTTTCATCTCGGCATTATGAAGAATAAAAAGTACAAATTTATTGGTTGAGGTTATGTTGCCATAAAGAAATTTGAAAACAAATTGATAGTACGATCAAGCACAATAAATTAAATTATTATATATTATATAATTAAATCAATTTATTGTATATACCATTTGTTGGATATCGCTTAACTGCTTAATCAGTTATCCGATATTTTAAAAAGAATGGAAACGTTTACTCATATATTCGGTACATCGATTATTCTGCAGAAATGGCGGAAATTATGTAGATGTCACATTTTCTGATTGCTCACTTCAATCTACTTTCGAATGCCCTTACTTTTTTGTGTTACCGGAAACCATGATAGTAGTTTCACTCCTCTACTCATCTCCCACGTCCCCCCTACGAAGGGGCGCATGACTTTCCGAAATTTACCATATTTCTTTGGAAAGTTGTATGCTTCGAAGCAAAAGGGAAGATGGAGTGAAAGTCACTTCCGAAAGCGGGGAGGAGGAGGTGGGGTAAAAATCACTTCGCATGAAAAATCATATGTTATGACTTTATTATGAAATTATAATTTATTATATCTTCTAAACCAATGCCGCCCCCATTTAATTCTTGTGAGGAATTATTCAGGACATTCTTCCCTACAACATATCTAAAGAACATTGGAATCGATGACATGTAAAAACTTAAAATAAAGATATCAAGATTTATCACTTTTTTTTTATCAAGATTTTTACTTTTTATTGCTTCTTCGATTTCATTGCTATCAGCTCAACTTATAGCAGATTTATAGCAGACTTATGGCGTTTTCAATCCGACTTTGCATCAATCTGGATTGAAGTAAATGATGTTTCGTGCTCTTTTATTGGTAGAGCGTGCCAACATCAACTAACAGCGAAGCATTTTCCAACTCATTTTCCACGTGCAAACCCAGTCGGGTCGAAAATGCTATTACAAGACAACGTTGAGTTGTTATGAATCATGAAGATACTAGATGATTGTGTCTATTATTATGTTTTTTGGTCCTAGTAGAAATCGAACTTAAGTTATCGGAAGTACCCTTTGTATTAATATTACATAGTATATTAATATAGTATATTAACAAATGTTTCAATTTTTCAGTAACAGGTTAATCTCAGTGTTACAAAAATGTCAAATGTATGATGTTAATAACATAATTATTAAATATTATTAAATATTAAATCAAAAATACTTGCATTTAAAAATATAAATCTTTTGTCGTATAAAAATCTAACGTCAAGGTGATCCTGAATGACTTCCAACAGATTTTATCCGGCGCTCGTTTTTTGTTAAAAAGTTATTAACAAAAATTTTCTTTGAAAATATTTTCTTATATAATTTTTGTTTTTAAAACAGAGAATTGATAATTTTGCAATTTTCTATGCTAAGCGAGTTTTACTCCATCTCCTCCCTTGCGAAGGGGCATCCAACTTTCTGTGCGAAGCAAAGTCTATTATATTACCTATATATAAGTTTATTATGGTAATCGGATAGAGATGTTACAGAAATTAAGTCTGGAAAAATATTTCGATGCGTGATATGTAGAATTGGAATGTATATTAATTCACATAAGAAATATATATATTTAAGCATTAAGATCTGCTTCGATCGAAAAAAAATATAGCTAATTCTTATTTAAAATTTAAATGATTTTATTGATGCAAGGTTTACATGATATATTCCTATGAAGCTAGTCCCTCATTATTAAAAAAAATAATTTTTTTATTTAGAGTTCTGGATAGATTTCCAATAGTTCCAGAGTTCCTGATAAGTTTAAAAAAATAGTTTCGTTTAAGAAAGTAAAAAAAAACATTGAAAAACCTGAAATTGACTCCTAAAAAACAGCCATAATTTTGAAAATATTATTTTTCACAATTTTCTCATTAAGATATTTTATAGAACTCTGCGGGGGCTATCCAGAACTCTCGACAGTACTGTCAGAATTCTTCAAAAAATTGTTGCTCTTCTAAATTAGAAAATGGACACTTATAATCGCTCGTAACTTTTTTCAGTTCAAATTCTACGGATTTTCAATAGAATTTCCGACATTTGCGATTTTTGTATGTGCCCATTTGCCCTTTATGAGGGTAACATTCCTTTGAAATAAATCAGTTTTTTCTTTCAAAGTAGATACTTCCGAAACTGTAAGAAATAGTAAAAAATATTTGAAACGATTAGTTGCATGGTTTCAGAAATACTTTATAATAAAAGATAAAAAAATTTTTTTAAATTTATTCTCATCACTTGATTCTCCTTTTTTAATTTTGATTTTTTTTATGATAAAATGAAAAATATTTTAATGCTGTACATTTAATAGTGTATATTTTAAGACAAAAGATACATAAATACTACAAATATACCGTACAAAGAAAGGAATCCAACTATTTCTCTCTAATTTCGATAAGCTTTCAGTATATTGTTTTACAGACAAAAATAAGCAACACGATTTTTTTATACGTGCTCATTTGCACTTTTAAAAAGTGAAACACTTCTTCTAACATCAAATTAACATTATTTGTTTATTGGATATTTTAGACAAAAAGCATTCAGTTATTCTTAGAGTGTTTCTATAAGCAGGATATATAGGTTTGAAATTTTTATTTGATTAGATGTACATTATCATTTACATTTTGTGATTATTTTTGACGGGTGTATGAACGAAAAGTTAAGTAAAATTAGAGTGCTTGATAACAAAAATCTAATAAAATTTGAACTGAAAAAGTTACGAGCGATTATAGATGTCCATTTTTTAATTTAGAAGAGCAAAAAATTTTTTGAAGAGTTCTGACAGTTCTGTCGAGAGTTCTGGGTAGCCCCCGCAGAGTTCTATAAAATATCTTAATGAGAAGATTATAAAAATTATAAAAATAATACTTTCAAAGTTATGGATGTTTTTAGATGTCAATTTCAGGTTTTTTAATGTCAGTTTTTTTTACTTTCTCGAACGGAATTATTTCTTAAATCTGTCAGGAACTTTAGAACTTCAAAATCAATCCAGACTTAAAAAAAAAAAGATTTTTTTCGAAAATGGGGGGCTGGCTATGTGAAGTTAGCCTCCTATTTTTTTAATCGTGTTTTTATGGTTTTAATGGCCAAAACTATTTCTTAAACCCCAGGAATTCTGGAATTATTAGAAATTTATTCAAAAATTATTTTTTTTTAATAATGGGATTAGTTTCTCTGGAATCCTTGATATTAACCTTATGATTATATAGATATGCTTTTTAAACTTCCACGGATATTATCTTCAAAGATACTAGAAGATTTACGGTTTATTATTTCTTTTTATTATTGTTAATGCCAACATTTCGTGGATGTTGAAACGCCCTGATGAAATGAACGGTAAGGTATACGAAACGTTGACATTAACAATGATAAAACGTTGGCATTAACAAGGATAAAAACACGACGATAACCGTAAACCTTCTGGTATTTTTGAATGTAAGAAAAAATTGTTTAAGAAAGTAATAAGTAATCAATGGAATAAAACTTAATTAATTTACGTTATGTATTTGAGGC